>ENA-ORCZ01000043-ORCZ01000043.1-marine-metagenome-genome-assembly--contig:-NODE-43-length-205213-cov-10.712142_pt1 | contig 205213 bp, 189 predicted proteins | sample MGYA00237785_ERZ508519 | MGnify/ENA primary metagenome ERZ508519 (study PRJEB26189, sample SAMN06268790) | marine metagenome | isolation source: Bioluminescent Bay, La Paraguera, Puerto Rico | place... | reverse complement strand
CGGACTTCCCTCCTTCTCGGAGACCGAAATCCGACACGCGCCACGGCCGAAACCTAATTCCCCACAGACCCTAGAGCACCCTGCATTCAAGTGAACGTCCGTTGATCTGACCGAAAGGCATCATAAGTCCTACGACGGGTCGCCCGACCCGAACCTGCCACTCCGGGAAACCGGGGTGGCTTTTTTTGTGAGGGACAGGCTCTCGCCGGCAATCTCATGCTGAGGAGGGCCAACGGCCCGTCTCGAAGCATGGGCGGCAAATTCAGGAAGAAGCGGCCCATCCTTCGAGACAGCGCTAAAGCGCTTCCTCAGGATGAGGGCGGTGGCACATCATCCGCTGTTGTTTGTGCGAACGACGCGAGTCAGGCCGCAACGCAAATACCCTTCCCCACAAGGGGGAAGGGGACGGGCCTCGTGCCGGGCCACCGCTGTGCGGGATGAAATCTTGAGGCTCCCAAGAACCTCTCCTGACAAACCCTGTCAGGAAGAGTCGGGAACCGGACTGGGAAATCCGCCCCTGCTCTGGCACACCGGGCAGATCACAAAACTCCGAGGCGTGTCCGTGGAACCGTTCAAGAACAACATCTCGCCGTATCTGGTCCGCTGTCTCGGCGGTCATCTGGCGCGGCAGATGAAGGATTTCGACCGAGACGGCTATGAAGGCGCGATTCTCTCCCGGCTGGAGGATCTGGAACTCAAGCAGCGCGCCGCCCTGATCGCCGACGTTACGGACGGCCATCTGCCGGAGGAGCTCGCCGAGCGCTTTGCCGTACTCGAAGCCATCCTGCATCCGGAGACGGAGATCGCCTTCGACCGCAAAAGCGACGACAAGGGCATCCGCGGCTGGGGCATCATGCCGCTCGCAATGATTGTCGCGCGCTCGGGTCTCGAGGATTTCGACAGCTCCTTCGCACTGCTCAAGGAAATGACCAAACGGGCGACCGCCGAATTCGACGTCCGGCCGTTTCTGGCGAAGGATCAGGAACGGGCGCTGGCGATCATGGCGCCCTGGGTGAAGGACCCGAGCGTGCATGTCCGCCGCCTTGTCTCGGAAGGCACGCGCCCGCGCCTGCCCTGGGGCATGCGGCTCAACCGCCTTGTCGAGGATCCGGCGCCGACGCTGCCGCTGCTCGAAGCGTTGAAGGACGACCCGGAGGACTATGTCCGCCGCTCCGTCGCCAATCATCTGAACGATATCGCCAAGGACCACCCCGACCTTGTGGCGGAGATCGCCGCGCGCTGGCTGAAGGACGCGGACAGGAACCGGAAGAAGCTGATCCGCCACGCCTGCCGGTCGCTGATCAAGCAGGGCCACGGTGCCACCCTGAAGGCCTTCGGCCTCAATCCGCCGGAAATCCGCGTCGAGGGGCCAAGAATCGGGACGCCGAAGGTGGCTTACGGCGCTGCCGTCAGGTTCGACGTCGAGCTTGTCTCGACGAGCCGGAAGTCCCAGGAACTGGTGCTCGATTATCTCATACATTTCAGGAAGGCGAACGGCTCACTCAGTCCCAAGGTGTTCAAGTGGACAAAGGTGAAACTTGGTCCGGGTGAGACGGTTTCACTCTCCCGCGACCATGCCATCCGGCCGATCACCACACGGGTTTATTATGGTGGAACACAGGCCGTCAGCCTCAGGATCAACGGTCAGGATTACGGGCATGCGGAATTCGAGCTGGTGATGCCGGAAGATTAAGGAAAACTCGACCGGAGTTTCCTGACGTAACAGCTCACTCTTGGCTGTCCCGGACGAAGCGAAACGAAGATCCGGGATCGTCAGGATGTTTTTTGAATCCGGCAATCCCGGTTGAATTGCCTCACAGAGAAAGGTCCCGGCTCGCGTTGCGCTTGGCCGGGACGGCGCTGAAGCGGTTACTGCAGCCGCTTCAACCGCAGCATCCCCATGATCCCCAGCGCCGGGCCGATGGCCATCACCGCGAACAGGCCGGGCCAGCCGATGAGGGCGGCACCGAGCGGCGTGAGTTGGACCGTGAAGAAGGTCAGCGCGAAGCCGAGCGCGGTCTGCAGGGTCATCAGGCTGCCGGTCTGGTCCAGCGGCGCATGGTCGGCGACGAGGGCGGAAAACTGCCCGGAATCGGGCAGGATCGCCGCGCCCCAGACCAGCACGCAGACAATGGTCAGCCACGCCGGCCCGCCGAAGGTGAGGGCGGAGGCAATCGCCGCGCTGCCGCTGACGGCCATGGCCAGGATGGCAATATTGGCCTTGCCGACCCTGTCGGCAACGAAACCTGCGAGCACGCTCGCCACCCCGCCGGCGGCGATGGTCAGGAAGGCGATCAGGCGGGAAAGCGGGATGGCGGTTTCCGGCGCCATCCGGGTGGAGAAGGAGACGGTCAGCGCAACGCCGATCCAGGCCCACATGGCATAGAGTTCCCACATGTGGCCGAGATAGCCCGCATAGGCGTAGCGGATCTTCGGGTTGGTCCAGGCGGTCAGGATGGCGCGGACATGCATGCGCGAGGCCTTGGCGTGAAAGGGGCCGAGCGCGGTGAACAGGCACAGGACCCCGCCGGCCGCCGAGGCGATCGAGGCGACGCTCAGGCTCCAGCGCCAGTCCGTCCCGCCGAGCAGCGCTAGCATGTGCGGGGCGGCGGAGCCGAGCGTCAACGCGCCGACAAGCGTTCCGACCAGCAGGCCGCGGTCCCTCTGGCCCCAGCCGACGACGATCTTCATGCCGACCGGATAAATGCCTGCAAGCAGGGCGCCGGTGGCGAAGCGCGCGAAGATGGAGATGGCGCCGCCCGGTTCCACCACCAGCAGGCTGGCGTTGAAGAGCGCGGCAAGGATGGCGCAGGACGCGAACAGGCGCCGCGGGTCGAAACGGTCCGCCAAACCGAGCAGCGCGGAGGTCAGGGCCCCGGCGACGAAGCCGATCTGCACGGCGCTCGACAGCGCCGCCTGGCGGAACGCCGGAATATCGAATTCGCGCGTGAGATCGGGCAGGATGGCTGCCGACATGAACCACAGGCTCATGGCCGAGATTTCGGCGAACGCCAGCAGGCCGATCGTGCGCCATTTCCCGGTAAGATCCGGAGAGGCGGGGTCAGGAGGCAAGGCCGAGGTCTTCCCTGGCTTTGCGGGTCAGTTTTGCCGAAATGATCTTGTGCGCCGCCTCGATATAGGCCTTCAGGTCCCCGTCGGAGAGCGCGCCTTTCGCCTCCATCTGCACCCATTTCGCCCGGGCGAGATAAGGGGCCGGGATCAGGCCGTCCTGCTGGATCAGCAGCGCATAGGAAATGTCCGAGCACTTGAAGCTGAACCGGGGATGGTCTCCGTCGCCGTCGCCCCAGCTCGAGCAGATGGCGAAGATCTTGCCGCCCACCTTCCAGACGGAGGCGTTGCCCCATTGAACCACATGGGTCGTCGCGGGCAACCGGCTGCAAAAGGCATCGAACTCGTTGCGGGTCATCTGAAACTCTCGGCCTGAAAGAGGCCCGTCCGGACGAAACGGACGGGATGAGCGGGGCGCAACAGTGGCGCGGTCCCGGTCATCTTGCAAGCCGCTGCCTGCTGAATATCCTGGATCTGTTGCGGCCAGGCAAGGGCTTCAGGGCCGGTGTCAGCAAGCCGGGCGGCAGGCGCAACCCGCCTGGGAATGCCGGAAATTCGCTGGTCCCGGCAGGCAGTGATCCCCCGGTGCGCCCAACTTGCCGTCACGCGCCGCGGCCTCGTCTTTTACAGGGCTTCTCCCGAAGAATTGACCGAGCCTGTCCAGAAGCAGGAGTTTCCTGAGAAACGTCCTGCGCCGTTTCCGGGCAACGTCCCGTGCCTTCTGCTTGAACATCTCGTGTTCGGGCACACTGGCGGGCCAGAACTCGGCGTGATGGGGATAAAACGGGCGGTAGGGGTCGTTCCAGGGAACAAGATGGGGTTCGGTCTGCCGGTGGCGGAATTCGGGCCAATAGGGAAACAGCATCTGAAATGCCTCTTCATTTTTGATTGTCAGGAAAGGGTATGTGCGGATAATCTCACGAACAGGCGTTATCATGATGTTTTTTAACTGCAATCGAGATTGCAAAAATGAAACGAACTATGGATTGGGAAGATCTCAGGCTGTTTCTCGCCGTCGCCAAGGCAGGGGGACTGGCGGGTGCGGCGGAAAAGACCGGCGTCAGTCCGGCGACGCTGGGGCGGCGGGTGTCCTCGCTGGAAAAAAGCCTCAACGTGCGGCTCGTGGAACGCAAGGCGCGCGGTTACGTACTGACGGCTGCCGGGCGCGATCTGCTCCTGCATCTGGAGGACATGGACCATGTTGCACGCTCGATCGCCATCTGGGGGGAACGCGGCAGGCTGCGCCGCCGGATGCGCATTTCAGCCGGCGACTGGACCATGCGGCTCCTGATCGACAACATTGCCGGCTTCTGGTCGCCGGAGGCGGACTGGGTGCCGGAATTCCTGGTCGATCTGCGCAACCGCAACGTCGCCAGGCGCCAGATCGATATCGGCGTCAGGAACAGCCGGCCCGAACAGGCCTGGCTCGCGGGACAAAAGGTCGGGCACGTTACCTACGCGGCCTATCAGTCAAGGAACGTCCCGGCCGGCAACGAGCCGGGCTGGATCGGCCTGGTGGAGGACGAGGCCAATTTCCCGACAGGTCTGTGGCTCAAGGAGAACCACGGGGACGAGGTCGACATCACCGTGAACAACGCCACCCTGGCGCTGTCGCTCGTGCGCAAGGGCCACGCCCGGACCCTGCTGCCGACCTTTGTCGGCGATGCCTACCCGGATCTGGTGCGCACCACGGATCTCATCGACAGCCTGAAAACGGAACGCTGGCTCGTCATGCATCAGGACGAACGGCACGAACCGGCGGTCCGCCACGCGGTGTCCGCTCTTGCGAAGATGCTGAAGAAAGACCCGCTGCTGTCTCCGGAGAGTTGACCATAACCTGGACGTGAACACGTAAAAACGCGCAAAAACCGCCCTCCTTGAATCAAATTTAACGAAGCGCCATATTAAATCCTGAATGGGACCGGTTGGTCCCGGTCCGGATGCCTAAGTTCGAGGGTCCGGATGCAAGGTCGCTTCGACAAGGACTTTGAGGATGTCACGCATGTCAGCGTTTTCTAGCCCGTTCATGCTTGGGTTTGATGATATCGAGCGCGTGCTCGACCGGGTGTCCAAAGCCGCGAATGACGGTTATCCGCCCTACAACATCGAACGGCTTCCGAAGTCCGAAGGTCAGGGCGACATCATCCGGATCACACTGGCCGTGGCCGGTTTCACAAGGGACCAGCTCGACGTCTCCGTGGAGGAAAGCCAGCTTGTGATCCGCGGCCGTCAGGTGGATGACAAATCCAGGCAGTATCTGCATCGCGGCATCGCCGCGCGGCAGTTTCAGCGGGCCTTTGTCCTGGCCGAGGGGATCGAAATCCTCGGAGCCGACCTGAAAGATGGACTTTTATCCATCGATCTTGCACGTCCCGAACCGGAACGTGTTATAAGAAAAATAGAAATCTCCAGCGGCGAATAGACCCTCGTCGGCCAAGAGATGGAGAATGACTGATGCACGATACGAAGACCCCGGCTTGGACAGACCGCAAACTTCTGTCTGAATTCATGTCCGTCGATGAACTGACGGAGCTCGGCACCGGCGATGTCGCCTATATCAAGCCGATCAAGGCGCGCGACCTCAAGGAGATGTTCCCGGACGTCCCGCCGCTTCATGACAACATGACGCTTTACGCGCTGTTGAACGCGGACGGCACGCCGATCCTGCTCGCCGACAGCCGCGAAGCGGCGATCGCCAATGCCTTTGAAGCCGACCTGGAAATGGCTTCGCTGCACTGACCGGCAGTCACATTCCGGTAAAACAAAAACACCGGCCCCGGAAGGCCGGTGTTTTTGTTTGAGGTTATGCCCTTCTTTGAGCCTATGGGACTTTGAAAGGCCTTGCCGCAAGCACTCCTCCCCCCCTTGAGGGGGAGATGTCAGCTAGCTGACGGAGGGGGTGTCAACCTACCGGTAAACGGAGCTTTTCCGAGTTTGAGGAACCGCTTCACCCCTCTGTCTCCTTTCGGAGACATCTCCCCCACAAGGGGGGAGAGGGGTGCCAGACCTTGGATCCCAGACAATTATCGAAGGCCGCTCCTGAACCGGTCGACACCGGGTCGAGCCCGGTGACGACCGGAGCAAGGGCGATAGGCTGAGTTCCATTTCCGGAGCTGGTAACGTCCTTGGAGAAACCCTCGTCAGGTCAGCGCCGGTTCCTTTGTCTCGGCTTCGGCCTTGGCGGGTGGACCGGAGTCGGGGCGCGGCGTGGATTTGGGGGTGTCGGACGATCCGCCGGAAGGCATCTTGGGCGGTTTGCGCCAGGGCTGGCTCTTGTACCAGGAAACGGTGTAGGCGACGGCGATCAGCGCCACGAAGCCGAGGAGATTGGACAGGACCTGCGGCAGCCAGTCGCCGCGGCCCCACACCATGTCGCGCAGCAGACCGGCAGCCTGGGCGATCACGAGGCTGGCCATGAAGACGGCAAGCGACTGCTGGCCGACCTTCTGCACGACCCGCACGAACCTGCCCCACAGTTCGCCGTGGCCGAGCAGGTACTTGCCGTGCTCGCCCGCCGCCACCCAGGCGAGATAGGCGAGCGCGAGGAAGTGGATGTAACGGAACAGGCCGAATTCGGTCTTGATCCACAGGGGCTTGATGGCGTCGCGCGCGGTCTGGATCCATTCCACGTTGGTGTGGATCCGGAAATAGGCGAAGGGCACCGTGACGAGGAGGATGACGACGCACAGCGCCATCAGCCGCCTGTCGACCGGCGGTGCGGGTATCCAGCCGCGCATGAAGGCGAAGCCGGTGAAGAACACCAGCTGCCAGGCGAACGGGTTGAAGAACCATTTCCGGTCCGACCAGGGCTCTGCCGGCAGGCTGAGCAGGTCGAACTGGGCGGCGAGCCACAGGCCGATCGACAGCGCAAAGGCCGCTTTGACCGAAAAGCGGGAGGCCAGCATGATCGCAGGTATCAGCGACAGGATGACGATATACATGGGCAGGATGTCGAAATAGTTCGGCACCCAGGTCATCGTCAGGATGCCCGGCAGGGCGACCTCCGTCATGTCGTAAAGGTGCCAGAGGTTCAGGGACGCCACATAGTCTTCGGTCAAATTGCAGCAGCTCGACAGGAAGCCGCTTTCATGCAGCATCACGAGACTGACGGCGATCACCAGAAACTGGCCGATATGCGCCCAGTAAACCTGCCACATCCGGTGCAGGATACGCGCCGCGCCCATGCCCCAGCCGTGCACATCGAAAATCTTGCCGAACGCGATCGCGGACGCCATGCCGGAGCAGAAGACGAAGATTTCGGTTGCGTCGGAAAAGCCGAACCGGGCGGGAATCCACAGCGCCCACCAGTCCCAGGGCACATGGGCGACATAAATGATGAACATGCCAAGCCCGCGGAAAAAATCGAGCCGCGGGTCACGGGGGCGTTTCGTCTGAGAATGAGCGTTCACGTCAGGTCCAGCTAAACAGTCAACGGGATCCGCTTCCCTCTATCCGCTACTTGAGGAAAAAGAGAGGCGAACCGTTCTTCATGCGGTGAGCATCCATATGCGCTCTTTCGGGCGCTTGATGCTCCGTATAAGGGGCACAGGCCTCAAAGAGATCCCGTGGCCTTCAGTTTCTTGTCTTCCATAACCAGTTCGGCACGTTGCATTTTATCGCAGATCTCAAGCCTCTGTTCCGCGAATCTGTCAAGAGCGCCCCGCTTGCGGGTCCGGCTTTTGATCAGATTTTCCGCTTCCAGCGAGAACCCGGCCCTGAGGGCGGCGTCGATCGTGATCCGCTCGAAAACGTCGCGCTGGGCATGCGAACCGCCGATAATGTAAAGGTTGTCCCTGGCGGAGGTCAAAAGAGTGAAGGCCGAGGCAAAATTGCCTTTCCGGTACTGCTCCAGGCCGAGACCGGTCGGCAGCCCCGCCTCGGCGGCGATATGGCCCATATCGGTCTCGCTCTTGGCCCTCGCCTTCAGGCCGGCCAGCAGCCGGTCCGCACCCATGCGGCGACCGCCGTTCAGAAGCGCGAGCAGATAATGCAGGTCGGCGAAGACATTGCAGCCGTCTTCCGCCCGCTTGTCGGAGAGCAGCGCCAGTTCGTCCCAACGGGAGCCGACGTCGACGCCTTCCAGCTCCAGCCGGACGAGCAGCGAGGCGCCGTTGGAAATGTCCCGGAAATCGTCCGTCTTGTCCTTGCGGATGTCGGAATCGTAGAGCGCCAGCGCCTTGTCGGCGTCGCCCTGGTCGAGATACATCAAAGCCAGGTGCCACCAGACGTGATAGCCGAAATTGTTGCAGTGGGCCCAGCCGTCCGGATGGTTTTCCAGCCAGCCCGCGCCTTCCTCGGAGCGGCCGGTCATGTCGTGGACATGAGCCACGGCATGCAGCCCCCAGGCATCGTCGCGGGCGAATTCCAGACCCTTGCGCCCCGAGGCTTCGGCAAGCCGGTAGTCGCCGGTCTCTTCCAGCGAAAACGCCCGGCAGCCCAGCAGGTAGCCATAGGCGGGATGGGCTTCGTCATAGGCGGAATAGACCCGCTCGATCGACTGGCGCATGCCCGTCGCGTCGCCCAATATGAACCTTATGCCGTGCACCAGCTTCATCGTCAGGGCGTCCTCGGGCACCTTCACCAGCATGGCGTCCAGAATGTCCGCCGTCCGTGTGGGGTATCCCTGCAGCCAGGCGTCCAGCGCATCGACGACTGCTGTTTCGCGCTCCGTCAAAGGCGTGTGCAGGGCGGATTCACGCGCGATCTCGAGGCATTCCCGGGCGGTGGCATAAAGCTCCCGGCGCGCGAGCAACAGGCAGAACAGTCCGCGCGCCGCATGTCCCAGGGCAAAGTCGGGTGCGAGACGCAGGCAGGTTTCCAGATGCACCGGCGTCGATTTGCCGTGCGCCAGAAAGGCTTTGACGGCTTCATCCCAGGCCGAAACGGCTTCCTTGTCGGAAAGTGTGAGCTCGTACCCGAACTGATCAGTTAGACGCATGACAGGCCTTTTGGTTTCCGGGCCGGCTTCTTCCGCTTGAAGGTCCGTTCGCGACGGGCGGAAGTTTCCAACCGAATGAAATGACTGGGCTAAAATTCCGCAGGCTTGTCATGAACTGCAAAACACAAAAAGGTGTTGGTGATGTGTAGACAAGCTAAGGACACCATCGTTGCGAAATTGTGGCCGGTGATGCGAGGTTAGGAACACGCCACCCCGAAAGCGGTTGAAACGGCATGGAAAGTTGTCAGGCGGCGCGCGAAAGGGCGCGCAGAGCGCATATCGAGGAAATCAATTCATGGCCCTGACAGTCCGAAGATCCCAGGCTGCGGTCGCCGGCGTTGCGGCCGGTCTGCTGGCGCTTCTGGCGCTCGGCGCCTATGGCGAAGCCGGGCCGCGCCAGGCTGTGGCGGTGCTCATCGGGGGCCTTGCCGGCCTGTCGCTCTACCACGCCAGTTTCGGCTTCACCTCGGCCTGGCGGCGGATCGTCACCGAAAGGCGCGGCGCCGGACTGCGCGCCCAGTTCGTCCTCATTCTGCTGACAAGCGCGGTGTCCTTCCCGCTGATCGCCTGGGGCAGTGCCCTCGGATGGCCGGCGGGCGGATTCGTCTTTCCCTTCGGCGTGGCCGCAGCGCTGGGCGCGTTCGTGTTCGGCATCGGCATGCAGCTCGGCGGAGGCTGCGGTTCCGGAACGCTGTTCACCGCCGGCGGCGGCTCCACCCGGATGATCATCACGCTGGCCGCCTTCGTCCTCGGGTCCGTCGCGGCGACGGCGCATCTGCATCTCTGGAGCCGGCTGCCGAGCCTGCCGGCCGTGTCGCTGATCCGCGAATTCGGCCCCCAGGGCGCCTTCCTGATCACGGCGCTTGTACTCGGCGGCCTGGCTTTTGCGACCATCCAAATCGAGCGGCGCACCCACGGCGACGTCGCTTCGCCGGGCCGCACGGACTCCATCGTGACCGGGCCCTGGTCGCTGATGTTCGGCGCGGTCATGCTGGCGGTCGTTGGGATCGCCACTTTCGTCGTGGTCGGCAGGCCCTGGGGCATCACCTCGGCCTTCGCGCTCTGGGGCGCGAAGGCCTTTCATGCCCTGGGCGTTCCCGTCGACACGTGGCCCTACTGGACCTGGCAGCGCGGCGCGCTGGAAAACCCGGTGCTGAGGGATACGACCTCGGTGATGGATCTCGGCATCATCCTGGGGGCCATGGCCGCCGCGGCTTTGGCCGGCCGGTTCGCGCCTGTCTGGCAGCTCGGCCGGCGGGATATCCTGACCGCGCTTGCCGGTGGGCTGATGATGGGCTACGGCGCGCGCCTCGCCTATGGCTGCAACATAGGCGCCTATCTCGGCGGACTGGTCTCCGGTTCCCTGCATGGCTGGCTGTGGCTCGCCTTTGGCTTTCTCGGCAGCCTCGTCGGCACCCGCCTCAGGCTCCGGCTCGGGATGGCATGAGGGGCCGCCGGTTCAATGCCACCCGCTTACACACCGCATTGTGAGATCTCCGTGACCCACCGACCGGTAAAGTGCGGTCACCGGAACGCGGGAGATACGAAAATGCGCTTACTTGTCTGTTTCATGTTGCTGGTTTCGTTTACCACCGGATTTGCCCGGGCCGACAGTGTTGCCCCCAGGGAGGGCTGGCAGGTCATGCCGACCTCTTTCGCCTATGACGATCTGGTCGCCAAGGTGCAGGACGCCGTCAAGGCGGAAGGCATGCTGCTTGTAACGCAGGCAAGTGCGTCTGCCGGCGCGAAGGGGCGCGGGCTGGAAATCCCGGGCAACCGGATCATCGGGGTCTACCGCAACGACTACGCCGTGCGCATGCTGGAGGCTTCGATCGCCGCCGGTATCGAGGCGCCGATCCGTTTCTATGTGACCGAAGACAGCGGCGGCACCGCGACGCTTTCCTGGAAAACGCCGAGCTTCGTGTTCGCTCCCTACATGGAGGAGGGCGGAAAACCACTGGCCGATCTGGCTGCGGAACTGGACCAGGTCTTCCTGACGATCGCGCAAGCCGCTGTGTCTTCACAGTAACAGGTCGGCGCCTGCGCATTTGAAAGGCAGGTAAAGACCAGATTTTGGGCTTGTTAATCCGGCAAACCGGCCTCACATTATTTCTATCGTCAACAAGTGAAAGGAGGTGTGCCCATGTCTAATGAGTATCGGAACGTGGCCCAAGTGTCTGGGCGGAATGGAACGGTGCTGGAGCAGCCTCTGGTGTCGAACGGTTTCGCTGGGATCTGATCCGGACCTTGTGTCAACTCGATCTCATGGGAGGGCCGCACAGCGGCCCTCTTTTGATTCCGGTGTCTGGTTTTCAGGGCAGCGGGAAATTCACAGCCGGTATTTCGAGTTTGGTTGTAACTCTTGATTTAGGTAATTTTAAGTAGACATAGCGTGCATTGATCCCCGAATATCCGAAAAGCGCTTTCACAACATGACGTTACGGTCTTTTCCGATGGCGGCGGCTTCTGACCGCACTTGAGTTTTGTTGCATGCTCATCGGCTAACCCATTCATTTCGCGGCTAATTTGACCGCAGCTAAATGATCCCGTTTCGGAAAACCGACACGATTTTGACATGGGGCGTGGCCAACCTGTCGCCCCAAATCGGTGTTTGTTGAATGGGGTAGATTGACAATGACATGGCATTTCCGCTTCGGGTTCGTTTTCGGCAACCGTCATCCGAATTATCTTGAAGGCACTGAATGGTCCGACTTCATTTTCGGCTTTTCCGGCGACGACGTGATCGACGCCAAGGGCGGCAATGACAGGATTTTCGCAGGACGCGGCAACGACTGGATCCATGGCGGCACCGGAAACGACCATATCGACGGCGGACGCGGTTTCGATACGGCGAGCTTCGACGGCTCGATCTTCGATTACGACATCGATCTCCGCCGGTGCTGGTTCTCCACGACGGCCATCGTCACCCGGTTCGGCGACGACGGCCGGCCGGCCGAAGTCGATCACCTGAAGAACGTCGAAGCGCTCTACTTCGAAGATGAGGACTACACCCTCTATATTGACGGCCGGAACAACCAGGTTCTGGCGCTCGACGATGCCGCTGCGACCGACGAGGACACGGCCCTGGTGCTGTCCTTTGACGATCTTCTGGCCAACGACACCGACTTCGACGGCGACACGCTCACCGTCACTGCCGTCGATGCCCTGAGCAGCCTCGGGGTGGTGATTTCCGTCGCTGACGGCGAGATCAGCTACAATCCGCTCGGCCTTTTCGATTATCTGAAGGAAGGCGAGACCGTCACCGACACGTTCACCTACACGGTCGACGACGGCAGGGGCGGCGCGGCGACCGCCACCGTGACGGTCACGATAACCGGGAAAAACGATGCCCCGGTCTTGTGCCAGACATCCGTCGTCGCGTTCGCCGAAAACAGCGAAAATGCCGTCTCGACCGCCGAGGCACACGACCTCGAAGGCGATGCGGTGAGCTTTTCGATCGCCGGCGGCGAGGATGCGGCACAGTTCGAGATCGATGCCGAGACGGGTGTCCTGCGCTTTGTCGCGCCGCCGGATTTCGAAAACCCGGCGGATGTGGATGGCGACAACATTTATCGCGTTACGATCGCCGCCTCCGATGGCAACGGCGGGATCACGGCCAAGGACGTCGCGGTCTACGTAGAAGACGTCACGGAGGCGCAGCCGGGTACGCTGGTCGCTTACGACATGGTGGGGTCTGCAAGTCAGAACCTGATCGGCTTCACCACCGACGCACCCGATTTTTCCAGTGCCGGCGACGGCTTCGGAAAATTCACGGTTGGAGACAATATTCCGTTCTCCCTCGTTGACGACAGCGCGGATGTCTTCCCGGCCGATGAACTCGGCATTATCGATAGCGCGTCCAATCCGGACGAGTTTTTCGGTCTCGTCGACACCCAGAACAGCGACAACAACGGTCCGTTGAACGCTGTCTGGGTTTTCGATATTGCCGGCTACGAAAATCTTTCGCTTTCGATTGACGCAGGCGCAATGGGCGATTTCGAAAGCTCCGACGTCATCACCATGACCTACAGCATCGACGGCGGGCCGGAACAGGAACTGTTCAGCTTTTCCGCCGACGAGGACGCCAGTCAGAGCTACACGCTTGCGGGCGGTGCGACCGTCGCACTGGACGACCCGCTCGTTGAGACGACGACATCGACCGTTCTCAGCAACGTTCTGCAGACGCTCACCAGGTCGCTTGATGGGACGGGCTCCGAATTGACGGTGACGTTGACCGGGACTGCCGACGGCGGATCCGAGGCGTTCGCGCTCCAGAACCTGGTGATCGAAGCGCATGAGGCCGCCGAGCGGGTTGTCGTCGCCTATGACATGGTCGGCTCGTCGAGCCAGAACCTGATCAGCTTCACCAACAATGCCCCGGAATTCGACAGCCCGGCCGACGGTTTCGGCAAGTACCGGCTTGGAGACGATATTCCGTTTGCCCTGGTGGATGACAGCGCAGGCAGCTTCCCGGCGGACAGTCTCGGCATCATCGACAGCGCCGCCAACAGCGATGAGTTCTTCGGCGCCACCGACACCGTCAACAGCAACACGAGCGGTCCGGTAAGCGCGACCTGGCTCTTCGACATCTCCGGTTTCTACAATCTTTCCGTTTCGCTGGACGCCGGGGCGATGGGAGATTTCGAAAGCTCCGACAGCTTCACGGTCACCTACAGCATCGACGGCGCGCAGGAACTGGTCCTGTTCAACTTCGAGGCGGACGAGGCAGCGGCCCAGGACTACACGCTGGCGGACGGCGACACGTTCAATCTGAACGACCCGCTTGTCGAAACGACCACAGGCACGGTCCTTTCGAACGCGCTCCAGACATTGACGCAATCGCTCTCCGGCACCGGTTCGGAGCTTGCCCTCACCTTCACGGCGGAAACGGACGGCGGGTCGGAGGCCTTCGCATTCCAGAACCTCGTGATTGAAGGCGAGGTGGACGAAAGCACGACGGGCGAACCGAGCTATGCGATTTCCTCCGAAACCGCGGAACTCTTCGAAGGCGACGGCGGCAGCACCCTCGTCACATTCGAAGTGACGCGCTCCGGCGATATCTCGCAGCCGGGCTCCGTTGCCTACAGCGTGATCGGCGACCTCGACGCCGACGATTTCGCCGGCGGAGATCTGTCCGGCGTTCTCGAGTTTGCCGCAGGAGAGACATCCAGGACGATCACGCTGGAAATCGCCGGGGATACCTTAAATGAATGCGACGAGACGCTTGCGGTCACGCTTTCCAATCCGGTCAACGGCACGATTTCCGATCGGATCGCAACCACAGTCATTCGCAACGAGGACGATGTCACCCTGATTTCCGAGATCCAGGGGGAAGGAACCGCGAGCCTGCTGACGGGTGAGTATGTCATCGTGTCCGCCGTGGTCACCTATACCACGGGCAATGGCTTCTTCCTGCAGGAGGAGGACGCGGATGCCGACGATAACGGCCTGACCTCGGAAGGCATTTTCGTTTTCACCGGAAGCGCCCCATCCGTCGAAGTTGGAGACCTGGTCAAGGTCGGCGGGACGGTCGATGAGTTCAACACGCTCACCGAAATCAACTCTGTCGATTATCTCAGCGTCGTCGCCGAGGGAACCACGCTGCCGACGGCTGCGAGCATTCAGCTTTCCACCATTGCCACCGATTTCGAGCAATACGAGGGCATGCGGATTTCGGTTACCAGCGGTATCGAGGACAAAGAGCTCACGATCATCGAGAACTTCAATTTCGACCGTTACGGCGACATCACCGTAAGCGCCGGAACCCAGACGCAGGCGACCCAGCTTTACGATGCTCAAACGCAGGCCGATGAAGTGGCGAGCGTGACCGAGGGCAACCTGAACAACCGGATCGTCATCACGGATGGCAGTTCGGCGCAAAATCCCTCCAGCTACGCATATGTCGCCAACACGACGTCCGGCGACGACGGCGACGGGGTGCTGAGCAGCGGTGACGCGTTTACGGCGGAAGGCCCGACCCTGCGCCTCGGAGCCGAGATCGTCTCGCCGATCGAGGGTGTTCTCACGGTCGAGCAGGTCAGCAGCTTTTCCGATCCGGAATACAAGGTCCTGGTCGACGGCACGCTCGATATCGACGAAACGACCAACTCGGGCGCGCGGCAGGATACTCCGGACGATGTTGGCGGAACGCTGCAGGTCGCAAGCTTCAACGTTCTGAACTACTTCACCACCTTCTCCGGCGGAACCGGCCCGAACGGAGATCTGGAGCCGCGCGGTGCGGACGACCAAACCGAGTTCGACCGTCAATCCGCCAAGATCGTCAGCGCCATGATCGAGACGGGGGCGGAAGTCTTTGCCCTGCAGGAGATCGAAAACAACGGCTTCGGCGATGCCTCGGCGATCGCGACGCTGGTCGCGGCGCTGAACGCGGAAGCCCTGGCACAGGGTACCGGTGCGGTCTACGACTACGTCAATCCGCTCGGTGCCGATGGCTTTCTCGGTACTGACGCCATCATGACCGGCATCATCTACGACACCACGAAGCTGACGCTGATGCACGCGGACGCATTGGTCTTCGAGGAGGCCTCCGCGGCCGATACCTTCGCGCTCGCCAACGTGCTGAACGAGTATGTGTCCGTCTCGGATCAGGTCGGCGATTTCCAGCGCAACCGGCCCACGACCGTTGCGACCTTCCAGGATGCGGATGGAGAAGTGTTCACCATTGCCTCCAGCCACTTCAAGTCCAAGGGCGACAGCAATCTGCAGGACCTGGTGGAAGGTGCCCAGGCGGCGCTGGACGCGGGCGATGTTCCTCCCGATCAGGTCGATACGGTGGAGGCCGTCCTTCAGGCTCTGATCGTCGACCAGAACTACGATCAGGGCAACGGACAGGGCTTCTGGAACCAGGTGCGTGCAGATGCCGCCGGGGAGCTGACGGCCTGGTTGGAAGGCGACTACGCGGATGCGCTGGCGGATCTTGGCATCACCGATGCCGACTACCTTCTGATGGGCGACTTCAACGCCTATGCGGAGGAAGACCCGGTCCAGGCGGTTCGCGACGATGCCGGTTACACCGACCTGATCGCCGAGTTCCTCGGCCAGGACGAAGCCTACAGCTACGTCTTCGACGGCCAGCAGGGCACGCTCGACCAGGCGCTGGCTTCCGGCAGCCTTGCCAGCCAGGTGACCGGCCTGACCGAATGGCATATCAATGCCGACGAGCCGGATCTGCTGAACTACGACCAGAGCTTCACCGATCCCGGCTTCTACAGCGACGACGCCTTCGCGTCCTCCGACCACGATCCGGTCATTCTGGGCCTGAACCTCGGCCCGCAGAGCGAAGCCTTGTTTGCTTGAGGGGTGAGGGAGAGAAAATCAGAATGGCGGCCGCTGGCCGCCATTTTTTTGCACGTGATTGTCCCCTCCGCGCTTGTTATCCATGGCTTGACCAATGTTGCCCGAACAAGGAGCGACCTCCGACAAAGTCTCAGCTCCCGAGCTTGGCACCCGTCTCCCCCTTGAGGGGGAGAAGGGGAGCATATGGCGAGGTCTTCCCAAGCCCTGACAGCCCGGAAATGGCACAAGTCCATAAATCACAGTCTCTTGTGACTGCTAAGCCGCTTCAAACCGGACACCGGTTGGCTTGGCCCGATGATGACCGGAGGAGGGAGGCTAACGGCACTCGCCGTAGACGAGGAAAACCGCCTTGTTCCCGCCCTGCCTCAGATAAGCCCCACGGCCTTGCGGACATCCTCGTCGCGCAAGGAGCAGTCGGTGCCGCGATACGTGTCGCCGGCCTCCGTGCACAGCCAGCAGATCGCCTCGCCCACCCATTCGGTGGGAATGTGGGCGGACGGGTCGAGCTGGCTGACCGGATTGATACCGGAAGCCTTGATGTCGATCTGCATCTGGGTGGCGACCGTTCCGGGGCTGAGGCCGATGACCCGCAGGCCCTTGGCGCCGAATTCCTTGTCACCGCAGCGGGTCAGCGCGAGAGCCCCGGCTTTCGAGGCGCAGTAGTGGCTCCAGCCTTCCAGCGCGTTGACGGCGGCGCCGGAACTGATGTTGACGATGGTGCCCGAGCCCTTTTCCAGCATGTGCGGCGCGACGGCGCGCATGCCGTGATAGACGCCCTTCAGGTTGATGTCGATCACCAGGTCCCAGGCTTCCGGATCGGAGACCTCCATTCGGCTGATCGGCTCGATCACGCCGGCATTGTTGACCAGAATGTCGATGCCGCCGAACGTGTCGAGTGCAAACTGAACCGCTTTCGTCACGTCTTGATAGTCTGCGACGTTACAGATCACCGCCGCCGCTTCGCCGCCGCCGGACCTGATCTCCGCGGCAATTCGTTCGATGTCGCTGCCGGAGCGGGCTGCCAGCACGACCCTGGCGCCATATTTGGCAAGACTTCGGGCGGCGGCTTCTCCGATGCCGCGGCTCGCACCGGTGACGAGAGCAGTTCGTCCGGACAAATCAAACATGTAACGTTCCCGTTCTTCGTGGCCTCAGGATTGAAATTCCCGGCCGTCTTGTTCATAAACGGCAACTTAGTGCGGTCGGGAGCAGGAATAAACCATCCGTTTGCACGAGGGTCGTGCGATTGGCGCATGAATCCGGACACAGATCCGTGGCCCGCGGATTGTTTTTCCGCATCCGTTGGAACGCGGGCGGGGCGGCAACCGCTTTCAAAAAAGGTCAACTTTACTGTTTCCATACGATTCCGTATGACAACAAGCTGACCAGGCCGGTTGCAGATGCGGCCTCCGATGGTCCATCAGATGGGTCATTCTCAACACTCTTTGGTATGAACCGGAAATCGAAAAGGCAGTGCTGATGGAGGGAGCGAAACCGGCCTTGCAGGCCACTTTGCGGCAACTCTATTATGGTGAAACCGCAAGATCGCGCGCTTTCCGCTATGCCTTGCTGCTGTTCGACCTGGCCACCATCGGCTATTTCATATTCTCGTCCATGGTCGATCCCGATCGGGTCCATCACGGTCTGGATTATGCGATCGCAGCGGTCCTGGTGCTCGACTATGCCGCCCGGCTGGCCGCCGATTCCAAGCCGGCGAAATACCTGTTCAGCTTCACATCCCTGACCGATGTCGTGGTGATCGTCTCGCTGATCGCCCCGGCCTTTTTCGAGAATTTCGCCTTCCTGCGCGTGGTCCGGATGCTCAGGCTGATGCGCTCCTATCACCTGCTGAAGGAGCTGCGCGAGGCGTCGAGCTGGTTCCGGCGCAACGAGGAAATCCTGCAGTCGGCCGTCAACCTGGTGGTGTTCATCTTCGTCGTCACGGCGATCGTCTTCGTGGTCGAAAACGACCGCAACGACAACATCGGCAACTATCTCGACGCGCTCTATTTCACGGTCACGACCCTGACCACGACCGGTTACGGCGACATCACCATGACCGACAGCGTCGGCCGGCTGATGACGGTGCTCATCATGATCTTCGGCGTCGCGCTGTTTCTGCGTCTCGTGCAGACGATCTTCCGTCCCTCGAAGGTCAGAATTTCCTGTCCGGATTGCGGCCTCAACCGCCATGATCCGGATGCGGTCCACTGCAAGCATTGCGGGCGCTTGCTCAACATCCCGACGGAAGGGTCGTGGGACTAGACCATATAGTTGCCGTTTAGGCTCTCGCTTACTTGTGAACGCACGGGGCTGGACAAGTGCCGCCTTGCTCCCATTCTTTTACGCCATGACGGAAAGCCGTTCCGGTACCCTTGCTGCCCCAGGCTGTCGTGACAAATTAACGGTTGGCAGCGCCGCAGGGAAAGCGGGCCACTTATAGGAGCGCGGAGGAAGGACATGCGGGGCATATTCGACGACGCGCGACGCGAAAGTGGCCCGCTTTCCCTGCGGCCTCTTCGGGGTTGGTCCAGGATCGCCCCTGAATACGGCGAAAATGCTCGAAAGTGCACCACACTTCCATGCGCTTTTCGCCTATTCAGCAACGATCCTGGCTCCAACGATGCCAACCGTTAATTTGTCACGGCAGCCTAGGCTGGAGGGACCTTTTCTATTGACGTAGGAGCCGGTTTTGTTTTCGAAGATCTTTCGTCTGATCGCCTGCGCCTCCCTTCTGGCGGGCGGGCTGTTTTCATCCGCCGCGCTGGCGGCCGTGGGGGACAGTTGCGGCGAGGAAATTCCCTGCGAACTGAAGAGCGGGGAATATTACATTCATCTGCCCGAGAGCCGAGAAGGGAGCGAGCCTTTGGGGGCGATCCTCTTTCTGCATGGCCATCGCGGCAAGGCCCTGAACGAGATCCGCAACAGAAGCTTCGAGAAGATGGCCGATGAGCTTGGGGTCGCCTTCGTCGCGGTGCAGGGGCTCAACGGCACCTGGTCGTTCCCGACTTCGCCGCGCAATCTGCGCAACGAACCCGCCTTCTTTGACAGCGTCCTGGACGATCTTTCAAAAAGGTTCGGCGTCGACAGGGACCACACCATGCTGTCCGGCTTCTCCTCCGGCGGGTTCATGACCTGGTACATGGCCTGCGAGGATTCCGGCCTGTTTGCGGGCTACACGCCGATCGCTGGCGCCTTCTGGCAGCCCTTGCCGGACGAATGCCCGACCGACGCGCCTTATCTTTTCCACGTCCACGGCATGACGGACACCGTGGTCCCGCTCGCCGGCCGCGCGCTCGGCGGCGGCAAGTATCACCAGGGCGACGTCTTCAAGAGTTTCGGCGTCTGGCTGCGCCAGAGCGGGCTTGCCAAGGCCCAGCCGCAGACCGTGACCGACGGCAAGCTGACATGCGAGCGCTGGCAGCCGAAAACCGGCTTTCTCGAACTCTGCCTCCATGGTGGCGGACACAGCGTCCAGGCAAGCTGGATCAAGCGCGCCTGGATGGAACTGAGCGACATGAAGGGCTGGCACCGGAAAACCTGACCCACCTGTTTCTAACGGGAAAGTGAGGCAAGGTGTTTGCGGGGCAGGTCTCGGCACGGTTGACGGAACGGGGGGCATGTGGCCTTTTCCGGGAAACGTCAAACCGAAGGTGATCTTTGCCCCGACCCAATCCCGCGCCCGGCGCGCTCTCCGGTCTCGTCGTCCTCGATCTGTCGCGGATTCTGGCCGGGCCGACCTGCACGCAGATCCTCGGCGATCTGGGCGCGGAAATCATCAAGATCGAGCGGCCTGGGCGGGGCGACGACACGCGCGGCTGGGGGCCGCCGTTTCTCAAGGACCGCGATGGCAACGAAACCTCCGAGAGTGCCTATTATCTCTCCTCCAACCGCAACAAGGCGTCCGTCGCCATCGATCTGGCGAGCGGGGAAGGCGGCAGGCTGATTGCCGACCTCGCTTCCCAGGCCGATATCCTGGTGGAGAATTTCAAGGTCGGCGACCTGAAGCGGCGCGGTCTCGACTACGGCACGCTGAAAACCCGCAATCCCGGGCTGATCTACTGCTCCATATCCGGCTTCGGCCAGACGGGGCCGTATGCGCACCGGGCGGGCTACGACTTCCTGATCCAGGGCATGGGCGGCATCATGTCCCTGACCGGCTTTCCCGACGCCGAAGGCGGGACGGAAACCAAATGCGGGGTCGGCATCGCCGACGTCATGTGCGGCATGTACGCGGCCGTCTCGATCCTCGCGGCCCTCAATCACCGGCACACGACCGGCGAGGGCCAGCATGTCGACATCTCGCTGCTGGATGCGCAGGTTTCCTGGCTGATCAACCAGGGCGTCGGCTATCTGGTTTCCGGCAAGGTTCCCGGCCGGCTCGGCAACGGCCATCCGACCATCGTTCCCTACGAGACCTTTCCGGCGGCCGACAAGTCCTTCATCCTGGCGGTCGGCAACGATGCGCAGTTCCGGAAATTCTGCGAGGCCGCCGGAGCGCCGGGGCTCGCAGATGATCCGCTCTACGCCAAAAACGCCGACCGGGTGCGCAACCGCACGGCACTGGTCCCGCTCATCCGCCGCCTGACCATCGAAAAGACGGCGGGCGAGTGGATTTCCCTGCTGGAGGAAGCCGGCGTGCCCTGCGGCCCGGTGAACGATCTGGGCGAGGTTTTCTCCGATCCTCAGGTGCTCGCACGGCACATGCGCATCACGCTGCCCCATCCCGTAAGCGGCGAGGTGGACCTGATCGGCTCGCCGATCAATCTGGAAAAGACGCCGGTTGCCTACAGCAAGGCGCCGCCGCTTCTGGGGGCGGACACGGCGGATGTGCTGAGCCGCCATCTCGGCCTGACCGCCGCCGAGCTCTCCGATCTGGCGGCAAACGGCATACTCGATCTCGGAGCGGCGGCTTCGCAAGAAGGACAAGCAACGAAATGACCACCGGCGCGGATATCATTGCGGGCAAGCTGCATGCGGCGGGCTGCCGCCATGCCTTCGGCATTCCGGGCGGCGAGGTCCTGGCGCTGATGCAGGCGCTCGACCAGGCGGGCCTCAGGTTCGTGCTGGTGAAACACGAGAACGCCGGCGGCTTCATGGCCGAGGGTGGCTGGCATGCGGACGGCGCGCCGGGGGTCCTGCTCGCGACGCTCGGCCCGGGCGCGGCCAACGCGATCAACGTCGTCGCCAACGCCTGGCAGGACCGGGTGCCGCTGATTTTCCTGACCGGCTGTGTCGACCAGGCGGAGGCGGAAAGCTACACCCACCAGGTCTTCGACCACCAGCAGCTCCTGCGTCCGGTGGTCAAGGCGAGCTTTTCCGCCCGTCTCGGCGCGCTCGACGTGATGATGGAAAAGGCGCTCGCCATCGCGCTCGACGGCCAGCCGGGCCCGGTCCATATCGATGTGCCGATCAGGGTCGCCGAGGCCGAAACCGGCGAAGCCTGGTCGCGGGGCTTTCAATCCGCCCCGGTCGCGACGGGTCCGGTCGCCGGACCGGATCTGGAAACGGCGCTGGATCTCTTTGCCAACGCCGAGCGGCCGATTGCGATTGCCGGGGTCGATGCGGTCAATGAAAGCGCATCGGCCGCGATCACCGATTTCTGCCGGAAATTCGGCGTGCCGCTGATCACCAGCTACAAGGGCAAGGGGCTTCTGGATGAAACCCATCCGCTCTCTCTGGGCGGCGCCGGTCTTTCGCCCAAGGCCGATGGCCATCTGCTGCCGCTGATCAACAAGAGCGACTGCATTCTCCTGCTTGGCTACGACCCGATCGAAATGCGCATCAACTGGCGCGATCCCTGGGAGCCGGACGCGCCGGTCATCGATGTCACGCCGGTGCTCAGGACCCACGGCATGCACAGCGTGGCGGCGACGCTCCGCAGCGCCGTAGAGCCTGTGCTGAAACTCCTGGCCGAGGCCCGGGATCCCGGGAAAACAGCATGGCCGCAGGGCGAACCCGTCAAGGTGAGGCAGGATCTTGAAACCGCTTTCGCAGCGGAACCGTCCGGCTGGGGACCGGGCACCGTCTTCCACACGTTGCGCGAGGTTCTGCCCGCCGACACGGTCGCCACCGCCGACAGTGGCGCGCACCGGATCCTCGTCAGCCAGATCTGGCGCTGCCCGATGCCGCGCCAGATGCTGCAGTCTTCCGCGCTCTGCACCATGGGCTGCGCGGTGCCGCTCGCCATGGGGCACCGCCTCGTGGAAGGCGTGTCGCCCGTCATCGCCTTTGTCGGCGATGCTGGGCTCGAAATGTGCCTCGGCGAACTCTCCACCCTGCGCGACCTGAAGATCCCGGTCATCGTCTGCGTTCTGGTCGACACCAGCCTGGCGCTGATCGAACTCAAGCAACGCTCCAGCCAGCGCCCGAATGTCGGCGTCGATTTCGGCGAGACCGATTTTCCCGCCGTCGCCAGGGCCTATGGCGGTCACGGGGTCTGGATCGGGAACGCGGACGATCTGAGGACGGAAGCCGAAGACGCCCTGAAACGCGACGGCTTCACCCTGCTCGCCTGCCGCATCCCGCGGCGGGCGTATGACGGGGCGTTTTAGGTTCTTCTCACTCATGGGATGCCTTCAGCAATAATCTGTTTTTGTAGTCGAGTCGGTTTTGGTAGGTCCGGAAGACGCCGCCGCCATATCGCCCCCCCGGCCCTGTGCCGAGGCCCCGCGGCAGGTCCCGCATCAAGTCCGGGACGGCACAGAGCGTGTCGTGGAGCATAAATCCGACAACCGGCGTCATTCCGAACCTGTCGGCCTGAAATTCTGTGGCTGAATAAAGGCTTGTGGCTCTCCGGTCCCGGCTCGCGCTGCGCTTGGCCGGGATGACGAAGCGAGGGATGTCTTGCCGGTTCGCCGGAACCAATCAGATGAATGTTGATCTGGACCTTCCTCTCCGCTGTGCTTATGTTGCGCCTGCGAAATAAAACTGGCCTGAGCCAAGCACCGGACCGTGGCAGCACGGCGGTGGGGGCCGGGGAGGAAGACAATGAAAATCTGCCGGACCAAGGCGGATGTGCTGGAGACCGTGCGCGCATGGAAGCGCGAGGGCGCGGCCGTCGGTCTCGTCCCGACGATGGGATATCTGCACGAAGGCCATCTCGGTCTCGTACGCCTGGCACGCGAAAAGGCGGGCCGGGTGGTGACGAGCATCTTCGTCAACCCCACGCAATTCGGTCCGAACGAGGACCTGACGACCTATCCGCGCGACGAACAGCGGGACCTCGAACTTCTGGAAGCCGAAGGCGTCGGCGCGGTGTTCATACCGAGCGTCGAGGAAATGTACGGCGCAGGCGGCGACACCTATGTGGAAGTGCCGGGCCTGTCGGGCATCTTGCAGGGCGCCCTGCGTCCGGGACATTTCCGCGGTGTCGCGACGGTGGTCAACAAGCTCTTCAACATCGTCACCCCAGATTTCGCCGTCTTCGGCGAGAAGGACTACCAGCAGATCACCCTGATCCGGCAGATGGTCCGCGACCTCGACATGCCGCTGGAGATTGTCGGCCACCCGACCGTGCGCGAACCGGACGGGCTAGCCATGTCGTCGCGCAATATCCGCCTGAGCGCGGAGCAGCGTGCCGAAGCGGTCGCGCTGAGCAGGTCCCTGGCAAAAGCGGAGGAGCTGGCGAAGACCGGTCCTGCGATTGCGGAATTGGAAACCGCCATCCGCGAGGTGCTGGCAACGGCCCCTTCGGCGGAGGTCAAGAGCGTCGATATCCGCGACGCGGCGACGCTGGCGGAATTGTCCGGCCGCCTCGACCGTCCGGCCGTCGTCCTTCTGGCCGTCCGCTTCGGCACCGTTCTCCTGATCGACCAGCGGGTCGTCTCACCCGACACCTGATCTCTCCTCTCAAACCCTTTGAAAGGACGCCCCATGAGCACCCAGAAACCCATCCGCCGCGTCACGGCCCCGCAGATCGCCAAGCGCAAGGGCGGCGATCCGATCGTCTCGCTGACCTCCTATCACGCCCACACGGCGGCAATCGTCGACAAATACGCCGATTTCATCCTGGTCGGCGACAGCCTCGGCATGGTGATGCACGGCATGGAATCGACCGTCGGCGTGTCGCTGGAACTGATGATCATGCACGGCAAGGCCGTGGTGCGCGGCACGAAGCGCGCGCTCGTCGTCGTCGACATGCCCTTCGGCACCTATGAGGAAAGCCCGTCCGTCGCGTTCCGTAATGCCGCCAGGGTGATGAAGGAAACCCAGTGCGGCGCAGTCAAGCTGGAAGGCGGCGTGCGTATGGCGGAAACCATCCGCTTCCTGACCGAGCGCGGCATTCCGGTCATGGCCCATACCGGCCTCACCCCGCAGTCGGTCAACGTCATGGGCGGCTTCCGGACCCAGGGACGCGACGAGGACACCTGGGACATGCACCTGGAAGATGCCAAGGCGGTGGCGGAAGCCGGTGCTTTCGGCATCGTCGTGGAAGGCATGGTCGAACCTCTGGCGGCGAAGATCACCAGGGAAGTCCCGATCCCGACCATCGGCATCGGCGCCTCGCCGCAATGCGACGGCCAGATCCTGGTGCTCGAAGACATGCTCGGCCTCAACCCGACCCCGCCGAAATTCGTCAAGATCTATGGCAATCTCGGCGGCCAGATCGAGGCGGCCGTGAAGGCCTATGCCGACGAGGTCAAGGACCGCAGCTTCCCGGGCGAGGATCAGGTTTACCGGTAGGGGGTGGGGCCGCATCGAGGTGCCTGTCGACCGGGGACGCTAAACCTCCTCGGGTTGTCATCCCGGACGCAACAAAGCGGAGATCCGGGACCCAGGACTCCCGGGCGAGGTCGGAATTTACCGCCGCCGGGGAAACACAGACCTCTCCTCCTCGTCATCCCATGGCTCGACCATGGGATCCATGCCGTGACGGAGCATTCCGCCAAAGCGGAAATTGGGGAAAGGAAACGGCATGGATGCCCGGATCAAGTCCGGGCATGACCTCAGATGGTAGGAGGTATGGATTGGATCAGGATTAGAGACCCGGATAAGATAAAATAAACGCCCGATTTCCGGCTGCACGTTTTTTCCGGACAGCCTAATCTCGCACGATGCTGATGATCCGACCGAGTTTCGACACCCTCTATGACGCGCTTCTAGCCCGCGACCCGTCCTATGACGGACGCATGTTCGTCTGCGTGGCTTCCACCGGCATCTTCTGCCGGTTGACCTGTCCGGCGCGCAAGCCCAAGCCGGAAAACTGCACCTTCTACGAGACCGTCGCCGAATGTATCGATGCCGGGTTCCGTCCCTGCAAGCGCTGCAAGCCGACGACGCCCGAGGCAAGTGCGGATCCGGTGGTCAAGACATTGATCGAGGCGTTGGAAAAGCGTCCCGGCTACCGCTGGGGCGAGCCGGACCTCGTCCGCATGGGCCTCGATCCGTCCACCGTTCGACGGGCCTTCAAGCGCCATTTCGGCATGACCTTTCTGGAAATGGCCCGCCAGCGGCGCCTGCAGGAAGGTTTCTCGGTGCTGGCCGACGGCAGCAAGGTGATCGACGCGCAGATCACCGCGGGCTTCGAATCCCCGAGCGCCTTCCGGGAAGCGTTCGCGAAGATCCTCGGCCAGGCTCCGGGGGCCTTTTCCGCCAAGCCTCTGCTTTTTGCCGACTGGGTTGGGACGCCGCTCGGGCCGATGATCGCGGTGACCGACAGGACGCAGCTCCATCTGCTGGAGTTCCTCGACCGCAAGGCCTTTCCGGCGGAGTTCCGGAAACTCCAGACTTATGCGAAGGGCGAGATCGGCTTCGGCCGCACGGAGGTCAGCGACCAGATCCAGGGCGAGCTCGACCGCTTCTTTGCCGGTAAGGGGGGCACATTCGAAACGAAGCTCGCCCTGCACGGCACCGCGTTTACCCGCGATGTCTGGCGCGAACTCCTCAACATCCCGGCCGGCGAAATCCGCAGCTATACGGATGTCGCCAATGCACTCGGCCGTCCCGAAGCCGTGCGCGCCGTCGCCCGCGCCAACGGCGCCAACCAGATCGCCCTCGTCGTGCCCTGCCACCGTGTGGTCGGCGCCGACGGCTCCCTCACCGGCTACGGTGGCGGCCTCTGGCGCAAGCAGCGGCTGATCGAACTGGAGCAGAGCTATCGGGCGAAGCCGACGGCTGAATAAGGCCTTGCCGATAACCGTGTCAACAACCGCGCAGCTCATTCAACCCTCATCCTGAGGAGGGCCTTCAGGCCGTCTCGAAGGATGGGCGATATACCCCGGAGCAAGCGGCCCATCCTTCGAGACAGCGCTTCGCGCTTCCTCAGGATGAGGTCATGGATTGCTGTAAGATACTGGTACAGTAGCGGAAATTCCCCTCCCCTTGTGGGAGGCGGACCAGGCCGTGCTTCTTGGCTATTCCCGATTGTCGTCGGAAGCGGTCTTGTTACGCCCGGTGCTCTAGCCCTTGATGATCCGGTCGAGAAGTTCGCCGAGGAGAAGCCGTTCGCCGGGCGACAGCACCTCCGCCTCGTCGAGCGACGCGCGCAGCGCGGCGGCCGCGCCGGTCAGGCCGGAGGTGTCTGCAAGCGAGGTTTCGCCGGTGATTGCCGTCAGGACGGCTTCCCGGGCCGTTTCCGAAAGGCCCGTGTCGCGCGTTTCTGCCGGCTGGCCCAGAAGCGTCAGGACCGTCCCGCTGCCGGCCGCCTGCATGAGGGAACTCGCCCGCGCCTCGCTGACCCGCAGGCGTCCGGCTTTGGCCAGGCGCCTGATCTTGTCCTCAAGCACCTCCAGCCCGGCGGAGGTCGCCGAAGCCGGCGAGCGGGGGCCGGGCGCGCTGCTCATGACGGCAAAGAGCCCTGGGTTCTCCAGCCCGAAGGCGACATACATGTCCCAACCGGCGCGCAGGTCCTCGACTGGATCCGGGTGGACGGCCTTGCGGGCTTTTTCCGCGACATAGGTGGCCATGCCTTTTTCCAGCACGGCGTCGAGCAGGCCGCGCTTGTCGCCGAACAAACGGTAGATCACCGGTGGCTGGACACCGGCGGCCGTGGCCACTGCCCGCGTGGTGGCGGCGTCCGGGCCGCCCGTTTCGATGAGGGCGGCGGTGGCCTTCAGGACCTTTTCGCGGGTTTCGTCCGAGCGGGTGAGTTCGTCTGTCATGGGGCGACACTAGCACCGGTTTGTTTCCGCTGTTATCGAAAAGTTGTTATCGGTGAAAATCAGTGATAACGTCTTGGTGTTATCACTGTTATCAAATTCCCGAAAACTCAGGAGACCGCCATGATCGTTGTTACGGGTGCCACCGGCCAGTTGGGACGCAGGATCGTTGAATGCCTTCTCGACCGTCTGCCGCCGGACAGGATCGGCATCAGCGTCCGCGACCCGGAAAAGGCGGCCGGATTTGCCGCGCGCGGCGTGCGCGTGCGCCGGGGGGATTTCGAAGATCCGCAAAGCCTCGATGCAGCCTTCGAAGGGGCAGAACAGCTTCTGCAGGTTTCCTCCAACGCGGCCGCCCACGGCAAGGATCCGCTCGCGCAGCATTCCGCCGCCATCGAGGCGGCCAGGGGCGCGGGCGTCGGACGGATCGTCTACACGAGCCACATGAGCGCAAGCGATACGTCGGCCTTCCCGCCGTCCCACACCCATCACGCTACCGAGGCGATGCTCGCAGCTTCGGGACTGGCTTGGACGGCGCTCAGGAACGGCTTTTATGCGTCAAGCGGGGGGATGTTTCTGGGCGACGCGCCGAAGACCGGAATGTTGGCCGTACCGGCGGACGGCAAGGTCTGCTGGACGGCGCATGATGATCTTGCCGAAGCCGCGGCGGCGGTCCTGACCGGAGCGGCAGGCTGCTTCGACGGTCCGACGCCACCGCTGACGGCGGCTGAAACGCTGGATCTCGGCGACCTCGCGAAAATCGCGTCGGACATCACTAGCCGGCCCATCCAGCGCGAGACCGTGCCGGACGATGCGTTCCGGGAAACGTTGGCCGGGGGCGGTGTCCCTCCGGTCGCGGTCGCGATAGCCATGGGATTTTACGAGGCTGCGAGAAACGGAGAATTCGCGGCAACCGACCCGGCGCTCGAGGTGCTGATCGGCCGCCGTCCGAAAAGCATGCGGCAGGTGCTTGAAGACGCGCTGGTGCCCTGACAAGAACGATGGCGTCCGGGGGCGGGCAGGGAGGCTCCGTCCCGCCGGATCGTCTCAGGCCTTGACGACCTTCTGGGTCTGGCTGCCCAGCTTGTCGATGCCGAGCGTCATGACTTCGCCGCCCTTCAGGAAGACCGGCGGCTTGTGGCCCATGCCGACGCCCGGAGGCGTGCCGGTGGAGACCACGTCGCCCGGCTGCAGGCTCATGAAGCGGCTGAGATAGGAGACGAGGAACGGCACCCGGAACACCATGGTTCGGGTCGAGCCGTTCTGGTAGCGGTGGCCGTCGACCTCGAGCCACATGCCGAGGTCGTCGAAATCGCCGACTTCGTCGCGTGTGACCAGCCACGGTCCGATCGGGCCGAACGTGTCGCAGCCCTTGCCCTTGTCCCAGGTGCCGGAACGTTCGATCTGGTACTCGCGTTCGGACACGTCGTTGATGACGCAGAAGCCTGCGACATGCTCCATCGCGTCGGCTTCCTCGATATAGGCTCCGCCCTTGCCGATCACGAAGCCGAGTTCCACTTCCCAGTCGGTCTTCACGGAACCGCGCGGGATTTTCACGTCGTCGTCCGGCCCGACGATCGCGGACGTCCACTTGTTGAAGACGACCGGCTCGGGCGGAAGGTCCATGCCGGCCTCTGCAGCATGATCCGCGTAATTGAGACCGATGCAGATGAACTTGCCCACATTGCCGACGCAGGGACCGAGCCGCAGATCCTTCTGCGGGTCACCGTCGACCACCGGCAGCCCGGAAATGTCGAGGGATTTCAGCCGCTCCAGGGTCTCCGGCAGGAGAACGTCGCCCGCGATATCCGCAACGACGGAAGAGAGATCGCGGACGCGGTTGTCGGCATCGAGAACGCCGGGCTTTTCCTGTCCCGGAGCGCCAAATCGCAGCAATTTCATGAGTGAGCTTCCTTGAAGTTGAAGCCCGGCCATTCTCGCGGCCGGGCTTTTTGATCACGTCAATCGTAGAGGACCACAGCGATCTTCGGATTGTCGATATTGGGCTTGTCTGTCTTGCCTGCGTGCTACATCACCGCGCCGATCTGCCAGGGCACGAACTCGACGCCGCCGAAGCCCAGCTCCTCGCTCTTGGATTTCTCGCCAGAGGCGACACGGATGATCTTCTCGAAGATCTCCCGGCCCTTGGCGTCCAAGCTGATGTTCTCGGAAATAACGTCGCCGCAGTTGATATCCATGTCCTCCGACATGCGGCCGTACATCTCGCTGTTGGTGGCGAGCTTGATGCACGGCGTCGGCATGTAGCCGGACACCGAGCCGCGTCCCGTGGTGAAGACGATGATATTCGCGCCGGAGGCGATCTGGCCGGTGACGGAGCAGGGGTCGAAGCCGGGGCTGTCCATGAAGACGAAACCCTTCTTGTCGATGGGTTCGCCGAACTTGTAGACATCCACCAGCGGCGCGGAGCCGCCCTTTGCTGCCGCGCCGAGGGATTTTTCCAGGATCGTGGTCAACCCGCCGCGCTTGTTGCCGGGTGAGGGGTTGTTGTCCATCTCGCCGCCGTTGCGGGCGGTGTAGTCCTCCCACCAGTGCACACGTTCGATCAGCTTCTCGCCGACCTCGACGGACACCGCCCGGCGGGTCAGGAGGTGCTCGGCGCCGTAAATTTCGGAAGTCTCGGACAGAATAGTCGTGCCGCCGTGGCGGACGAGCAGATCGGAGGCGATGCCGAGCGCCGGATTGGCGGTGATGCCGGAATACCCGTCCGAGCCGCCGCACTGCATGCCGACGGTGATTTCGGAAATCGGCACCGGCGTGCGTTCGGCCATGTTGGCGAGGTCTGCAAGCTCGTTAAGCTCTTTCAGGCCCGCCTCGATGGTCTTGCGGGTGCCGCCGGTCTGCTGGATGGTCATGTACCTGAGCTCGCCGCCGGAGAGCTTCCGGTCGCCGATCAGATCGGCCACCTGCATGACCTCGCAGCCGAGGCCGATCAAGAGGATGGCAGCGAAATTGGGATGCTGGGCATAGCCGGCAAGCGTGCGGAACAGAGTGGCGTACCCCTCGTCCTTGCCGGACATGCCGCAGCCGGTGCCGTGCACGATCGGCACGACGCCGTCAACATTCGGGTAGGCGTCGAGGAGGCCGGATTTTTCCGCCGCCTCGGCGATGAACTTGGCGACCGAGCCTGAGCAGTTCACCGAAGTCAGGATGCCGATGTAATTGCGGGTTCCGGCTTTGCCTGTGGAACGCCGGTAGCCGAGAAAAGTGCGCTCTTCGGTGGCCGGTTCGAGCGGGATGCAGGCCCGGGCATGCTGGTAGTCCTGGCTGTGGTCGCCCATGCCGAGGTTATGGACATGCACATGCTCGCCCGGCCGGATATCCGCTTTCGCCTGGCCGATGATCTGTCCGTAGCGGATGACGTTTTCGCCCGCCGCAATGGCTTTCCGCGCGATCTTGTGGCCGCGCTGAACCTCTGCCGGCAGCGGCACGTCCACGAAGGCCGCGTTCGCGCCCGTCCCGATGTCCTGAAGTGCCACGACGACGTTGTCGTCCGCATTGAGAAGGATGGAATTGGCATGAGGTTGCAACACGAAAGCTCTCCCGGCTCGACCTCTTTCCGGAGGCCGATCTCGTCTCACGATTAGCTTGACAGTGAAACTGTGTCAACTAACATGTTAGAATTCAAATCGAGAATGTCATGTCCCTGACGAACGAACAAGTCGCTGAAGAAATGGCCCTGCCGGACATCGGCAGGCTCACCGGCTCCCTGGCGCAGCGTGTCTATGAAGCCTTGCGCACGGCGATCCTCGCCATGGACCTGCCACCGGGCACCCTTTTGAGGAAGCAGGTCATTTGCGAGCAGCTCGGTGTATCCCGTTCACCGGTGACGGAGGCGATCACCAGACTGGCCGGCGAGGGGCTGGTCGAGGTCATCCCCCAATCCGGTTCCAGGGTGACCAAATTCTCCATGCCGGAAATCCGCGAGGGCGCCTTTCTGCGCGAGGCGATCGAACTGGCGGCCGTGGCCAAGGTCGCCGCCGAGCGCACCGAGGAACAGATGTCGGAACTGACGCGCAATCTGCGGCTTCAGGCGCTCTGTCTGGAAGACCGTGACGAGACCGGCTTCTACCGGGAAGACGAGCACATGCACGAACTCATCTTCGCCTTCACCGGCTTTCCGAAACTGAGCGCGCTTGCCGCCACCGGCTGGGTTCAGGTCGATCGCGCCCGGCATCTGCTGTTGCCGATGAGCGGACGGGCACGGGCGTCCTACGAGGAACACAAGGCCATCGTCGAGGCGATCCGCGAGCGCGATCCCGAGAAGGCGCGTAAGGCGATGCAGTTACACCTGAGCGAACTCGTCGCCCGCCTGGAACCTCTGGCGCAAAGCCGGCCGGATCTGTTTGCCGGAGCTACTTGATTGAATAAGGCCCCATCGGCCGGGACGACAGACCGCAGGAAATGCGGCACGCTCAACCAGAGGAAAATTCATGAACTCTCTTCCAACACGTGTGTTGAACGGCCGGACGGCCAGGAAAATAGAATTGACGGAAATGGGCTTCGGCGGGGCGCCGCTCGGCAATCTCTACAGGAAGGTTTCCGAAGAGGATGCGCAGGCGGCGCTGCAGGCGGCCTACGATCACGGCATCCGCTATTTCGACACCGCGCCCCAATACGGCCTCGGCCGGTCGGAACGGAGGTTCGCGCCCGCCATAAAGCGCTTCGGACGGGAATCGATTGTCCTCTCGACCAAGATCGGCCGCCTGCTGCTCGACTGCGAGCCGGACGAGGTGACGCCGGAAGCATTTGTCGACGTGCCGCAGAAACGGATCGTTTTCGACTACAGCTATGACGGCGTCATGCGCAGCTACGAGGCCAGCCGGGACCGGCTGCAGGTGGAAAACGCGGACATCCTCTTCGTGCACGACGTCTGCGTGTTCTCGCAAGGCTCCCAGGAGGCGAGCGACAGGCGGGTCAGAGAACTGTTCGACCTCGGCGGTTACCGTGCCCTGAGCGAACTGAAGGACGCGGGAGACATCGCCGCGATCGGCGCCGGGGTCAACGAATGGCAGGTGTGCGAAAAGCTGCTCGGCCTTGCCGATTTCGACTGTTTCCTGCTGGCGGGTCGCTACACGCTTCTGGAACAGGAGGCGCTCGAAAGCTTCCTGCCGCTGTGCGAGGCCCGCGATGTCGGCATCATCCTGGGCGGGCCCTATAATTCCGGCATTCTGGCGACCGGCGCCGTACCCGGCGCGAAATACAACTACGCGGACGCCCCGCCGGAAATCCTGGAGCGGGTCCGCAGGATCGAGGAGGTCTGCAAGGCCCATTCCGTGCCGTTGATCGCGGCTGCCCTTCAGTTCGTGCTCGGCCATCCTTGCGTGAAGACGGTCATTCCCGGCGCGGTCAATGCCAGCGAGGTCGAAGCCAATCTGGCGGTGCTGAACGCACCGATCCCGGCCGGGTTCTGGTCCGACCTGCGCGCCGGCGGCCTCATCCGCGAAGACGCGCCGATACCGGAGGCACGCTCATGCTCCGCGGCCTGAACCCGCTTCTGTCGCCGGACCTGCTGCATGCCCTCAGGGCCATGGGGCATGGCGACGACATCGTCATCGCCGACGCGAATTTTCCCGCCCACAGCAATGGCGAGCGGGTCGTGCGGCTCGACGGCATCACGGCAACCGCAGCGCTTGAAGCCGTGTTGCAGGTGATGCCGCTCGACACCTTCGTGCCCGACCCGGCGCTGACCATGCAGGTGGTCGGCAATCCGGACGAAATGCCGCCGGTGGTCGCCGAATTCCAGAAGATCGTCGACGCGACGGCCGACAATCCGGCGAAAATCAACAGCCTCGAGCGGCACGCCTTTTACGGGCGTGCCAGGAGCGCCTTCGTCATCCTCCAGACCGGGGAGACCCGGCTCTACGGCAACATCCTTCTGAAAAAAGGCGTGATCGGCCCATGAGCATGCCCCGCATCGACGCGCATCAGCATTTCTGGAAGATCGAACGCGGCGACTATGGTTGGCTGACCCCAGAGCTCGAGCCGATCTACCGGGATTTCCGGCCCCGGGACTACACGCCTTTTCTCGAGGCGCATGCGGTTGCCGGGACGGTGCTTGTCCAGGCCGCGCCGACGATTGCCGAAACCGAATTCCTCCTGTCGTTGGCCGATGAAAATCCTTTCATCAAGGGCGTCGTCGGCTGGGTGAATTTCACCGCCGCCGACGCTCCGGACCGGATCGCTGCGCTGGCGGACCACCCCAGGCTCGTCGGCCTGCGCCCGGAGATCCAGGATTTTCCGGACGGCTCCTGGATCCTGCGGCCGGAAATGATGCCCGCTTTCGAGGCGACGGCGCGCCACGGGCTGACCCTCGATGCCCTGACCCTGCCGCGCCATCTGAAACATCTGCTGATATTGCTGGAAAGATATCCGGATCTGCGCGTGGTGATCGACCACGGCTCCAAGCCCGAGATCCGGCTCGGACAATTCGACGGCTGGGCGCAGGACATGCGCGCGCTCGCCCGGCAGACCTCCGCCTACTGCAAGCTTTCCGGTCTGGTTACCGAAGCCTCCGAAAACTGGACCGTCGAAGACCTGAAACCCTACGTGGATCATCTCCTGGCGGAATTCGGCCCGCAACGGCTCGTCTGGGGAAGCGACTGGCCCGTCTGCACGCTCGCGGCAAGTTACGGGAAGTGGATCTCGACGGTGGAAGAACTTCTGGCCGGCCTGAGCGAGGCCGAGGCGAGCCGGGTCTGGCATGAAAACGCAGTCGAGGTGTACAGGCTGGAGATGGAGGGCTGAGCGGATTGCGTTCGGGTGTCTGTGTTTTCCACGACAGTTCAACGCGATTTCGAATGGCCTTTCTGCGGGCACCCTTCTCCCCCCTTGAGGCAGGGTACTCGCAGTTAATCAAAACAGTTGCGATCAGTCCCCGTAACCTCTCCCATTGGGAGAGGTCGGCGCGCAGCGCCGGGTGAGGGGGTAGGTCTTTCCGTCATTTTTCAACGGTTTAGCCCCTCACCCCAACCCTCTCCCAATGGGAGAGGGAGCTAGGCACTGCCATATGCGATTGCCCTGCCCTCAAGGGGGGAGAGGGAACCACCGCAAGGCTTGGAGCCAAATCCGTTATTTAGAGAAACCCGGCGCTTCCGAAAACGCCGGGCCGCTTCGTTCGGAAAACCGCCGCGATCACTTCGTACCGAAATTCGCGCCGAGCCGCATCTGGATGTAGTCGTGGGCCGTCATCGGCTCGTATTTGCCTTCCGGCCCGGCAAGCACCGTGTCCATGTTGGCCTGGGCGAAATAGGCGATGGAGTAGCGCGGCCCGAGATATTCGTCCGGCCTGGGCATGCGCACGCGGTGGAGATTGGACAGGAGCTTGTCGTCCGACCAGCGCATCAGCATGTCGCCGATGTTGCAGGTGATCACGCCTGCAAGCGGCGGCACGTCGGTCCAGGCGATGGCGCGGCCCTCGCTGTCCTTGCCGGGGCAGAGCTGCAATCCGCCCTGTCCGGCTTTCTGGTGGAGCAGCGTCAGGCAGTCGAAATCCGTGTGTGCGCCGGCGCGCCAGAACTTGAAGTCCTCCGGCTTGGCGTCCTCCATGCCGAGATAATGGATCAGCCGCAGGGTGGACTGGTATTCCGGCGTCAGCGGATCGTGGCCGTCGGTGAAGAAGTCCGGCGGGAAGTTCAATTTGTCGGCAAAGCAGGACAGCACCTTCATCGCCAGCGCCCAGTTGTGGCGCTCGAATGTCAGCATGGTCGCCTTGAAGCCGGAGAGCTCTTCGCCGGTGGGCCAGAGGCCGGTCATGCGCGGCAGGGTGATCTGGTAGCTTTCTTTCTGGTCCGCCGTGCCGGTGGACGGGCGCACCTGCGCCTTGAATTCCCAGCCCGCATTGGTGCCGGGACCGAGCGGATATTTTTCCTTGGTTTCCATCGGCAGGTCGAAGAAGTCCGCGGACAGCCGGAAGGCCTCGTCGATCAGTTCCTGGGGAATGCCGTGGTTGGAGAGCTGGAAGAAGCCGATTTCCGTGGCGGCTTTCCAGAGTTCTTCGGTGATCTGCTCTTTGCGCGAAAAGAAGTCCGACATGTCGATCTGCGGGATGTCGCGGTCGACCAGTTCGCCCACGCCGCCGATGCCTTTTTCCTTTTCCAGTTCGGCGAGGCCGTAAGATGTAGAGGTGCTCATATTACCGTTCTCCTTGATCAGGTCACGGGAGCAATGACCCGCGCCCGTCGGCGCTGCCAGCTTCTACTCCACATTTCGATGCTACCGGCAAATTGCGCCGGTTTCATGCATGGGCGGCGCGGGCCCCGGCGAACGCCGTCATCTCCTTTTTCTGCTCCATGACGTGACGTGTGACCCGGCGTGCGTCCTCGGCAAGCGTACCGAGATCGAGACCGGGGATCTTGCCGTCCCGGACCACCTGCTCGCCGCCGACGAAGCTGTGCCGCAAGGTGGCGGCGCCTGTCAGGACCGGCGCGAGGGCGGGGTCGTGCAGGCCGAGATTGCGCGGTGCGGAAATGTCGAAGATGGCGATATCGGCGCTCATGCCGGGGGTCAGAAGACCCAAGGCCTCGAACCCCAGGATCCCGGCCCCGCCCTCGGTTGCCCAGTTCAGCAGCGTTTCTGCGCGTACCGACTGAACGCCCTTGGCGGCCCGGTGCAGGGCGAAGGCGCTGTAGAGGGCTGTGCCCATGTCCGCGGCCTCGTTCGCTCCGGCGCCGTCGACGGCGAGCGAAACGACGCCGCCCGCCTCATGAAGGGCATCGGCCGGCGCGATACCGGACCCGAGCCTGGCGTTGGCCTGCGGGCAATGGGCCATGCCCGTTCCGGTTTCCGCGAGCACGCCGACCTCGCCCGCATCGCATTCCACCAGATGCGCGAACCAGACATCGGGTCCGAGCCAGTCGTGTTCCGCCAGCCAGTGCACGGGCCGCTTGCCGTATTTGGCGAGCGTGAAATCGACATAGGCCGTGTTTTCCGACAGGTGCGAATGAAGCCGCAGGCCCTTCGCCCGGGCGGCTTGCGCGATTTCCCTGAGCTGTCCGGGTTCGACATTGAAGGTCGGCGTCGTCGGAGCGGCTGCGACCCGTCGCCGGGAATCGGACGAGGGATCGTGCCAGCGGCCGGCCGTCCGCTCTATCCCGGCCAGGAAATCCTCCAGCGGTTCGGTCGGCGGGGGCGGCAGGGTGTGATCGGCAAAGGAGCGTCCCTTCGTGCCGCCGCCGCGCGCCAGGACGAAGCGGATGCCGAGGGTGCCGGCTTCTTCAAACAGCACGTCGGCCGGATCGTAATCGTAAAATCCGGAAAAGATGTAGTGATGATCGCACACCGTCGTGGTGCCGGAGAGCAGCAGCTCCGCCAGGCCGATCCGGGCGGAAACCCTGAGCGCCTCCTCGCCGATCAGCGGCCAATAGCTGTAGGGCACATGCATCAGCCAGTCGTCGAGGGCCGCGTTCAGCCCTTCGGGCACGCCTTTCAGGACGGACTGGAAGAGATGGTGGTGCGTATTCACCAGCCCGGGCGTCACCACGCAGCCGCGTGCGTCGACGATCTCTTCGCCGGGCAAGGGGGCAAGATCGCCGATCTCGGTGATCAGGCCGTCGCAGACCCGGAGTGCGCCGCTGAAGCGTTCTCCGGCCCGGTTGCCGGTCAGACCGTGTTCGATGTTGGCGATCAGAAAGGACGTCATTTCTGCCCCTTCGGCAGGGACCAGGGGAAGAACACCCGCTGGGTCAGGCTGACGAGCTGGAAGAGCACCAGCGACATCGCCACCAGAATGACCAGCCCCGCCCAGGCCTGGGGCAACCTGAACATGGAGGTCGAGAACTGGATGAAATAACCGATGCCTTTTTCCGCTGCGACGAATTCGGAAACCACCGCACCGATGACCGACAGCGTGATGGAGATCTTCATGCCGGAGAAGATATAGGGCGTCGCGTAGGGCAGCCGAATCTGGGTGATTTCCCGGAACGTCGGCGCGCGCAGGGAGCGCGACAGCTCGATGAGTTCGGGCGGCGTGGCGGCAAGGCCCGTGGTCATGGAAACGACCAGCGGAAAGAAGGAGATCATGAAGGTGATAACCACCCGCGGCGCGTCGCCCGTGCCGAGCACCACGATGATGATCGGCGCGACGGCGACGACCGGAACGGACTGGATCACCACCAGAAGCGGGTAGAGCGCGCCCGACATCAGCCGCGATTTCGCAAGCCCCACCGCGATGGGCAGCGAAATGACGAAGGAAACCGCATAGCCCAGAAGCGCGACCCTGAGCGTCGCCCAGACATGCTCCACCCAGCGGCTGACCGGTACGGATTCGAAGCCGAGCACGATGCGTGACGGCGCGGGCAGCACGTAGGCGGGAACGGAGAAGATCCGGGTTCCCAGCTCCCAGAGGATAAGCAGCAGCAGGAAGGTCAGGAGCGGCAGCACGGCCGGTGTGCGCAGCAGCCGCTCCGACAGGGGCAGGCGCGCCCTGGCAGGCACGTGCTTCTGTGCCGCCTTCGAGCTTTCGGGGGATTTGCCCGGGTTGGCGGTCGCAGTGTCCGCGGTCTGGGGGTCGGCGGCCGTCATCAGGCGGCTTCCTTCCTGATCAGCAGCGAACGCAGATGCGCTTCGTAGTCCTGCATTTCCGGAGTGCTCAACGATTTCTCGTCGCGGGGCCGGGAGGCCGGTACCGGCAGGTCGGCGATCACCCGCCCGGGCCGCTCGCTGAGCACCAGAACCCTGTCCGCAAGCAGCGCTGCCTCCGGAATGGAATGGGTGATGAAGAGAACCGTCTTGGGGCTCGCCTGCCACAGCCGCAGGAGCTCGAAACCCATGGTGTCGCGGGTAAGCGCGTCGAGCGCCGAGAACGGTTCGTCCATCAGCAGGATGTCGGGATTGAGAAACAGTGCCCGGGCGATGCCGACCCGCTGCTGCATGCCGCCGGAGAGTTCGGAAGGATGGCGCTTTTCGAAGCCCGAAAGCCCGACTGTTTCGATGATCCTGCGCGCCTGGTCGCGATCTTCCGCCGTGACCCGCCCGAGCTTGTGCCTGACCGGAAAGACGACATTGTCCTCGACATTCGCCCAGGGCAGCAGCGTCGGCTTCTGGAAGACGATGCCGACGTCGTCGCGCGGTTCCGCGACCGGCATCCCGAAGACGCTGACGCTGCCGGCGGACGGTTTCATGAGACCGGCGGTCAGTCTCAGCAATGTGGACTTGCCGCATCCCGAGGGTCCGAGCACGGCGATGAATTCATGCTGGGCGATGGTGAACGTCACACCGTCGAGAGCCGTCAGGGCTCCGGTGCCGGTCAGAAAGGTCTGACCGACACCTTCAAAGTGGATCGCGTTTCGTGCCAGCGACACCGGGCGTCACTCCGACGCCGGCAGGAAGGAGCGGTCGACCGTGTCTTCCGGCTTGAGCGATGCCGGGTCCAGATCCTGGGAGGCCGCGACCCGCATCCAGGTTGCCGCAAGCCGGTCCGCGTCGAACGTCCCGAGGCCGAATTTTTCCGTCACGTCGTTGAAGGCGAGTTTCGAGGCGTCGAGCCAGGAGCCCTTGACGTCTTCCGCCGACAGTTCCGGAACCATCGCGGCAACGGCGGCGGCCGCCTTGTCCGGGTTTTCCTGGGCGAATTCGAGCGACTTCTTGAAGGCGGCCACGAAACGCTTGGCGACGTCCGGGCGTTCGGTCAGGAACTTGTCGCTGGCGACCAGGGACGCGGAATAAAGCTCAAGGCCAGCATCGGCCCAGGGCAGGATGACGATTTCCTTGCCGGCGTCCTTGGCCTGGCCGGTGTAGCGGGAAACGTCGGTCAGCCAGGCGATGATGGCGTCGGACTGGCCGGTCATCAGGAGGGGACCGAGCGTGCCCGGATCGGACTTGGTCAGGGTGATGTCGGCTTCCGAAAGGCCGTTGTCGGCGAGCACCAGCGGCAGGAAGACGTTGGAGGAGGTGAAGGGCGAGGTGGCGATCTTCTTGCCCTTGACGTCCTTGATGGACTGGATGCCCTTGTCGGCCGTCGTATAGAAGGCGTGCGGGCCCATGTTGAAGATGGACATGACGGCGGTTACCGGCACGCCTTCAGTTGCCCTCGCGGCCATCAGCGCGCCCAGGCCGGCCGAACCGATGTCGGATGAGCCGGTCGCCAGTTTGGTGATGGCTTCGGAAGATCCGCGTCCCGGTTCGATCTTGATTTCCAGGCCCGCTTCCTCGCAGAAGCCTTCCTGGACGCAGACATAGATCGGTGCCTTGTCGCCGCCGGGCAGCCAGTCGAGCTGATAGGTCACCTTGTCCGCGGCGGACGCGGTTCCGGCAGCCATGACGGCCCCCAGGGCAACACACAAAGTCTTCCCGTCAAACATGCGCATCAGCACATCCTTTCGTTTTTTTGCTGAAATTAAGTCGCGAGGGGCGGGAGCGTGATGTCTGGGCAAGCATTTTGGTCATCTCCTTGGCCGCTTACAAGCCCGGGATGGTTGTCCCAGGGGTGTATTTGCCGGTCAACACAGATGAGCAATGTACAAGCCATTAGGCTCTACCGCTTCTACTCGTATTCAACGGAAAATCATGGCTGTTGCTTTGTCAAGAAGAGCGGAAGGTGACGGGAATTGATTGCATGCTCTTCGCTCAACATTTCCGCAATTGCCTATATTCTCGCCAGTCTTTTGATCAATCCCTGTCCAATTTGACTGCAAGCGCTCAAAGTCTTGCCAACCGAAAACGAACATGCTCCGTTGTGGGGCAAGTTCAGACAGGAGGCCGGTGTGAGCGTTACTCAGGATGACAAAGACTTCGCACTTTTGCGGAGGGCTTTCGAGGTGGCGAGGAAAGCCCGGGAAACCGGCGACCATCCCTTCGGCTGCCTGCTGGCCGGACCGGACGGCGAGGTTCTGATGGAACAGGGCAACGGCTATACCGCGGAGGGCCAGGACATGACCGCCCATGCCGAACGCCTGCTCGCCACCAGGGCGAGCAAGAAATGGCGTCCGGATTTCCTGGCGGACTGCACCATGTACACCTCCGCCGAACCCTGTGCCATGTGCTCCGGCGCCATCTACTGGTCGGGGATCGGTCGTGTCGTCTTCGGCCAGACGGAAAAGGCGCTGAAGGAACAGACCGGCGATCACGCCGAAAACCCGACCCTCGACCTCCCCTGCCGCACCGTCTTCGCCGCCGGGCAGCGGAACATCGAGGTCGTCGGCCCGCTCCTGGAAGACGAAGCCGCGCAGCTTCAGGCGGATTTCTGGTCGGGGGAATAGGCCAGCTTCACCGGTCTCCCGGGCCATCCGGGTGCGCCGTCATTCCAGACAAGCGCAGCGAAAGCTGCGCGCGGATCTGGAATCTAGAAATCAGTATGAGCGAAGCGAATTCTTTCTTTTTCGGAGCGAGATGAAACCGACCTAAGCCTCCGACTTCCTTGTCTCGCTCCAGTCGATGATCAGCACGCGCTTCGCAAACCGCCACGTGTCCCCTTCGCGGAGAAAATCGTCGTAATAGCGGATCGCCATCACCTGAAGCTTGCGGGCGCCGTCTTCCTCGAAGAGATGATGCGCCATGCAATAGGTCTCGCCGATCGCGCGGTCGCCGTCGACCGACAGGGCCGACTGCCCGTTGAAATGGGTCGTGTGGCTGAACCTGTTGAGCCCGTCGAGCGCTTCGCGCAATTCGGCGCGGCCGGTGCGCGTGATCAGCGGGTCGCGCCCGTCCGGTTCGCCGTCATAGACGGTCACGATGCCGGTTCCTGTCATCAGGGCGGCCTGTTCCTCGGCCATGCGCCGGTCGGCGAAATGGCCCCAGGCATCGATCAGTTTGCGGAGCGCGACACGGTCGGCGGCTTCGCCGTGGAGACCTGTGTCCGCCGTCGAGGTCGAAAAAAGCCGGTCGAAGGAAAGCGCCTCCGGGCCGCCCGCCGTTTGCGCACGCGCCTCTCCGGTCGCGCCGAAGGCGGCAAAGGTCAGACCGGCGGCCGCACCGCCGGTGACGGCCGAAGCCCGGGTGACGAGATCGCGTCGTGTCATATGAGGGATCATGAAGGTCTCCTGTTCAGCCTTGTTCGATGTCAGCCATCGCGCTTTCGAAGTAGCGGTCGCCTTCGACGGCCAGGCCGGAAACGGCATCGTCGATTTCGGCAAGGTCCGTCGGCGAAAGCTTTACGGAGGCGGCTGCGATGTTTTCCTCGAGCCGCTTTGGCTTGGTGGTTCCGGGGATCGGCACGATCCAGGGCTTGTGCGCCAGGACCCAGGCAATGGCGAGCTGGGCCGGGGTGACGCATTTCCTGTCCGCCAGGGCCCTGACGCGCTCGACGATCGCCATGTTCTTCGCGATGGCGTCCTTCTGAAAGCGCGGCAGGACACTGCGGAAATCTCCGGCGCCGAAGGCCGTTTCCGGCGTGATCGTGCCGGTGAGAAACCCGCGGCCGAGCGGGCTATAGGCCACGAAGCCGATGCCGAGCTCTTCCAGAAGCGGAAAGATGTCCGCCTCCGGTTCGCGCGCCCAGAGGGAATATTCCGACTGCAGCGCCGCGACCGGGCAGACCGAATGGGCTCTGCGGATGGTTTCGGAACCGGCCTCCGACAGGCCGAAATGGCGAACCTTGCCCGCCGCGATGAGATCGGCGACAGCTCCGGCAACCTCCTCGATGGGCACGTCCGGGTCGACGCGGTGCTGGTAATAGAGGTCGATATGGTCGGTCCTGAGCCGGCGAAGGGACTCCTCCGCCGTGGCCTTGATCGCCTCGGGCCGGCTGTTGAGCCCGACCGGGGCCGGACCGCCCTCGGGGTCGAGTTCGAAACCGAATTTGGTCGCGACGACGACCCGGTCGCGCACCGGCTCGAGGGCTTCGCCGACGAGCTCTTCGTTGACCCTGGGACCGTAGACCTGGGCCGTGTCGAAGAACCGGACGCCCTTGTCCACGGCTGCCCGGACGAGGCTGATCATGGCGCCCCGGTCGCCCGGACCGTCATAGACGGCATTGAGGCCCATGCAGCCGAGACCGATGGCCGAGACTTCGAGCCCGGATGTTCCAAGCTGACGTGTCCGCAAGATGCTTCTCCTTTGGCAGGCCGGGCGCTTGCCGGCCGGTGTTCGTTGCGGGCTTAAGGATAGGAATGCCGGTCAGGACGTTGAATGCTTGTCGATCCTGAAAACTTGCGCCATAGTCCTGAAATGGTCGGTGACCCACTTTCAGATGTTCTCAGCCACCTTGGCGCACGCTGCGTCTTGGCCGGCGGTTTTACCGCCGGCGGGACATGGGCGATCCGCTTTCCGCGACCGGATGCGATCAAGTTCGGGGTGATCGCGGAAGGTTCCTGCCGGATGCGGATGGATGGCCTCGAGCCGCCGCTCGCTCTGGAGGCGGGGGACGTCTATTTCCTGAAGGGCGACCGTTCCTTCGATCTCTTCACGGATCCCGGCGTTGCGCCGGACGACGCAAGGGAGGTTTTTTCCCGCGCCGAAGGCAACATGGCGCAGGTGGGCTCCGGAGCAGACCTCCTCTATCTCGGCGGCCACGTCGCGCTCGATGAAAGGCAGCGTGCGCTGCTGCTCAACGAACTGCCGCCGCTCATCCACATCGCGGCCAGCTCGGAGCAGGCCGCCGGATTGCAATGGCTCGTCCGGGAACTGGTCGTGGAAGCGCACCAGAAGCGCGCCGGCGCGGAGCTTTCGACGTCCCATCTGGCGCAATTGCTCTTCGTCCGTGTGCTGCGCGCCTGGCTGGACAGGGAAGAGCAGGTGGGCGCCGGCTGGCTGCGCGGTCTCGGAGATGCACGGATCGCCCCAGCCCTTGCGCTGATGCATTCCGACCCCGGCCGGCCCTGGCAGCTCACGGAGCTCGCCCGGGCCGTCGGCATGTCCCGCTCTGTCTTCGCGACCCGGTTCAAAGCCGTCGTCGGCATGGCGCCGCTCGGTTATCTGGGGGCCTGGCGGATGCGCCTTGCCGCCCAGGCGCTGGAGCGGGGAACGGAACCTGTCGCGCAGATCGCCGAAACCCTCGGCTACACCTCCGTCAGCGCCTTTTCCAACGCCTTCAAGCGCGTGACCGGCAGGGCGCCCAAGCGGTTCCAATCAGCACTTAAGGCTGGGGACGGTTGAATGCAGGCAAGCCTCGTTTGGCGCGGCAACCCGACGATTTCAATCGCGATATGGCTGAGCTTCCGGCAGGCGCTCCAGTTTGTCGGGATTGCGCGTGACGTAGATCGCGGCGATCCTTCCGTTTTCGGTCTGCAAGGCCGTCGTCTGCAGGATGTTGCCCGCCTCGAGCGTGATGAAACCCGGCAGCCCGTCGATGATCGCATACCGGATGAGCCGGGAGGGCGATCTGGCAAAATATCGGCCGAGAGCAGTAAAGAGTTTCATCACCGCGTCACGGCCGACCGCCGGCGCGACCGATGCCGGGACCTTGCCGCCGCCGTCGGCATAGGTCGCAATGTCTTCCGTCAGGAGACTGTGCAGCGCACGCATGTCCCCACTTCTCGACGCGGTGTAGAAAGCGGCTGCGAGTTCGAGACCCTGCTCCCGGGTCGCCGTGAAACGCGGACGGGCTTCGTGAACATGGGCCCGTGCCCGGCTGGCAAGTTTGCGGCACGCCGCGGGCTCCCGTCCGATGGCCTCGGAGATGTCATCGAAACTCATGCCGAAGACGTCGTGCAGCAGGAAGGCCGCCCGCTCCAGGGGGCTGAGCCGTTCCAGGGCGATCATCAGCGGCAGCGTGATGTCGTCGGTCCTTTCCTCGTCCTCCGGATCGAAGATCGGTTCGGGCAGCCAGGGGCCGACATAGGTTTCCCGCCGGCGCCGGGCGGATTTCAATTCGTTGAGGCAAAGCCGCGTGACGACGGTCCGCAGGAAGGCGGCGGGCTCCTGCACGGCTTCGCGGTCGCAGGCGAGCCAGCGCAGCCAGGCGTCCTGAACGACGTCCTCTGCGTCTGCGACCGACCCGAGCATGCGGTAGGCAATGTGGACCAGGCGCGGACGGAGGCCGGAAAAGACGGAGTGATGAGCAGGTGTCTCGGTCATGGTTGTGTGGACTGGCGTTCCGGTTCCCTCGCACCTTGCACTTTACGACCACCGTGGCGGAATTGAAGCGCCACAGAGGCCACGCGGCGGCCGAGATGGCGCGCGGTGGCGAGATCGGACTCCGGTGGTGCACGGTCGGGGCTCTCGTCGACATTCGACTGGGCCCCGGCGCCCAGCCAGAAGCCGAGCCGGTTCAAGTCCTCTTCGGAGCCCGAAGAGGAACAGTTCGCCGGCGGCAGATCGAGGCTTACCCAGTGCATGCCGTGCTGCGCGGCGAAAAGCACCATCTGGATGAGCGTCGCGAGCTTGTCGCCGGATCTCGAGCCGGAATTGGTGAAACCGGCGGCGATCTTGTCTCTCCAGAGATAGCCGGACGTCATGACGGCGTGCGAACTTGCTTCCTGGAAGGCTTTGAACGCTGCTGTGCCCGCGCCCACATAGGTTGGCGAGCCGAATACGATCGCATGTGACCCGTTGAGGTCCTCCCAGCGCCCCTGTGCCTCCTCGACGGTTAGGAGCAGGGCTTCCACGCCACCGACCTGCTCGACGCCGGCCTTGACCGCTTCAGCCTGGCGCGCGGTATGACCGTAGCCCGAATGATAGACGATCGCGACACGCGCGGAAGGGCGATCCGCTGGGGGTGTTTCCGGAACAAATTCGATTGCAGCATCCTGTTCGGCCATTCTGGTCTCCTTCATGTCTTGCCGATCTGAAAAACATGACAAGACAGTCGTGCCGGATGTGACATCCCCCTGCTGGCTGCTGTCCGGGCTGTCGGCAGTGGCACGGAGGGGAGGCATGCCTCTTATCCGGGGTTACCGCGTTCCTTTGCGCGTGATCAGAACGACTTCGGTCCTGCCGGCGTCCGACAGGGTCTTGAGCACCTGCTCGAGCTTGTCGGCCGGAAGCCTGCCGTCCGCGGCCACTTTCAAGGGTTCGCCGCCGAGGCCCGTTTCCTTGTGCGCGTCCAGCCAGGTTTCGACGCTCACTTCCGCCTCTTCGGCATAGGTCCGGCCGTCCACGCCGATGATCAGGGCACCGGTGGAGCGGATGTTTTCGTCCTGGGTGATATCCACCGGAGGCTCGATGCTCCTGGCATCGTTACGGGCAATGGTACCTGCCAGCAGGTAGAACACCAGCAGCAGGAAGATGACGTCGATCATCGACGACAGCGGGATCGGTTTGCGCTTTTCCCCGGGCTTGAACTGCATGCATCGTCTCCTTGCCCTGATGACACCGGCGGATAGCACGGTGCCGGATCAACGGACATATGGCCGGGGCAGATCGAATTGTTGGGCTTGGTCTGCCTGACTTTACCTGGCTGAAGCACTGAATCGCCGCTGAGATAGTCAGGAACCGCCTGGAGCGGTGACAGGCAGGATATCAACCGGCCGGGCCGTTGTTAAGACTGCATTTGCAGGCCGGGAATTGTGAACGGCGGTCTGACGGAGGCCGGAACGGCACCGGGGCTGGGACGTTTCCGCACATTGCATCGGCGGACAGAGGATCGATCTTAAGGGGGGACACCGGCAGAAGGACGGATGACATGGAAGCTCTCGATCTCGGCAGGGCCTTTACGCTGATAGAGCCGGGCCCCGTCGTCCTGGTCACCACCAGTGACGGCGGCAGGGACAACATCATGACCATCACCTGGACCATGGTGCTGGGCTTTTCGGCGGAATTCGCGATCACCACAGGTGCCTGGAACCATTCCTACGCGGCGCTGCGCGCAAGGGGGGAATGCGTGCTGTCCATCCCCACCGTGGACCTGATCGACACGGCTGTCGGCATCGGAACCTGTTCGGGAGCGGATACGGACAAGTTCGAAAAATTCGGACTGACCCGCGTCGAGGCGAAACACGTCCAGGCGCCGCTCATCGGCGAATGCCTGGCGAATATCGAATGCCGCGTCGTCGATTTCGTCGACCGGCACAGCATCGTCATTCTCCAGGGCTTCGCCGCCTGGATCGACAGCACCCGCAGGGAACGGCGGCTGATCCACGCCGTCGGCGACGGCACCTTCACCATCGACGGCGAGACGCTCGACCGCCGGGAAATGATGCGCTCCAAGCTGCCGGCTGGAATCCGGGGCGCCTAGCCTTTGCCGACGAACCTGAGCACGGCCTCGCAGGCTTCCGAACACAGGATCTCCTGGCCCGCCTTGCTCTGCAGCTCGCTGCCGAAGAGCAGGGAGAAGGTCGCCGCGTTCGAGACGTTGAAAAAGCTGATCGCGGAGATGAACCAGTGGATCCGCATCGGGTCCAGGCCTTCGCGGAAGACGCCCTCCCGGACGCCCCTGTCGTAGATTTTCGCGATCCGCGAGATCGCGGCGGCGTTCAGGTTCCTGATCTCGTCCGACTGTTCCAGGTATCTGCCGTGATGGATGTTTTCGATCATCACCAGGCGGATGAAGTCCGGGTTCTGCCTGTGGTGGTTGAAGGTGAAAGCCACGAGCCGTTCAAGGGCCTCCAGGGGAGGCAGATGGTCGAGCTCCAGCTCCTGTTCGCCCCTGCGGACCTTGCGGTATGCGGCCTCCAGCGCCTTCAGATAGAGGCCTTCCTTGTCGCCGAAATAATAATAGATCATCCGCTTGGACGTTCGGGTCTTGGCGGCGATTTCGTCCATGCGCGCGCCCGACAGGCCGTTGCGGGAAAATTCCTCCAGGGCCACGGCGAGAATGTTGGAGCGGACGCCTTCCGGATCTTGCTTCCAGCGCGCGCGGCTCTGTCCGGCTTCCGAGGACACTGAATCATCTGTGGTCATGCTGCATTTCTAGCCCAGTCCGGCGCCATGCGCCACTAAATTTAACTGGTTGGTACAAAGTGATTGACTTAATTAACCAGATAGTACATTAAGAAGGTGAGCCGCAGCGACGGAGGTCTGACTCGAGATCTGGCTTCCGGAAAAGACAAGCGCGGCCACGGGAGGAAATTTTGCCAGTTGTTCGTGCGCATTCGGCCTCGTCAGCCAATGCTCCCGGCCAGGCAGGTTTGACCGAGATAAAGGTCGGCCTGGTCGGCAAGGGCATTCAGAAATCGCGGACCCCGGCAATGCATGAAGCCGAGGGCGCGGCCCTGGGGCTTTCCTATTCCTACAGACTGTTCGACACGTCGGTGATGCCAGCCGGAGAGGCGGATCTGGCGCATATCCTGAACCTTGCCGAGCGGGAGGGCTATGCGGGCCTGAACGTGACCTATCCCTACAAGGTCGAGGTCATGTCCTTTCTCGACGAGGTCTCCGAAGCGGTCGCGTCTGTCGGCGCGGTCAACACCGTCGTCTTCCGGAACGGCAGGCGCAGCGGCCACAACACCGATCTCTGGGGATTTGCCGAAAGCTTCGAGCGCAACATGGCGGACGTCCGCAAGGAGACCGTGCTGCTGATCGGTGCAGGGGGAGCGGGCGGCGCAGTCGCGCATGCACTCGCGCAATGCGGCGTGGGGCGGATCGAGATTGCCGATATCGACACGGAGAAGGCCGAAGCTCTTGCGAAAGGGGTTTGCGGCAGGCACGGCGCTGGCGCGGCCGCATCCGCCAGTATCGAGACGGCGGCACCCGGGGCCGACGGGGTCGTCAACGCCACGCCGGTCGGCATGGCGAGCCTTCCCGGCTGCCCGCTACCCGAGGATCTGTTCCGGCAGGACCTGTGGGTGGCCGACATCGTCTATTTCCCGCTGGAAACGGAGCTGCTCCGTCAGGCCCGTCTCCGCGGTTGCAGAACGCTCGAAGGCGCGGGCATGGCCGTTTTTCAGGCCGTGCGTGCCTTTGAGCATTTCACCGGGCTGAGGCCCGACATTTCAAGGATGGAGGCGACCTTCAGGTCCTTTGACCGCCCGGACGGATGAACGGGCGGCCAGTCAGATGGTGCGGAACCGCACAGGGAGGAAGAAAATGCAGAAAATATTGAAACAGCTTGCCGGTTGCGCGGCCCTGACCGTCATGTCCTTGGCGTCGGCGCCGGCTCATGCCGCCGACAAGGTCGAACTCATCTACTCCGACACAGTGCCGGAGGGCGATATCCGCACGACGATCCTGCGCAAGGAATTCGGCGAGTGCCTGGGCGACGGTTTCGATTTCAAGTCCTATCACGGCGCGACCCTGTTCAAGCAGGGCACGGAGCTGACCGCGATGCAGCGCGGCAACCTCGACATGGGCAATCTGTCGATCTTCGACTTCTACAATCAGGTGCCGCACACCGCCATCCTGGGCGTGGCCTATCTCTACAAGGACTACGACCATTTCCGCCGTGTCTGGAGCTCCGGCGTTCTGGATGAACTGCTGGCGGAGATCGAGGACAAGGCCAAGGTCAAGGTTCTGTCCAACCCCTATATCGGCACCCGCCATGTCAACGTGAAGGGTGACAAGGATATCCAGGTTCCCGCCGATCTCGATGGCGTCAAGCTGCGCATGCCGGGCGGCGAAGGCTGGCAGTTCGTCGGCGAGGCGCTCGGAGCGAACCCGACGCCGCTCGCCTTCACCGAGGTCTATACCGCGCTTCAGACGGGCGCCATCGACGGCCAGGACAATCCGCTGCCGACCGACAAGTCCATGAAGTTCTACGAGGTCACCGATCAGATCGTCCTGACCGGCCACCTGATGTCGAACAATCCCTTCACGATTTCCATGTCGAAGTGGAACAGCCTGAACGCGGACCAGCAGGCCAAGGTCCAGGAATGTGCGCTGAACTTCCAGACCGCGCTGGACAAGAACACGCTCGAAAACGAGGCCCAGCTCGTCGACTTCTTCAAGGAAGAGGGCTTGAAGGTCTACGAGCCCAACAAGGAGGCCTTCCGCACCCACGTTCTCGATTACTACAAGAACTCCAAATATTCCGAGAACTGGCCGGAAGGGCTGCTGGACAGGATCAACGCGCTGTAATCGGCGTTGAAGGGTCCGTGCGCCGGCAAGTCCGGCGCACGGACAAAACGGGGAACATTTCTCAGGGAGGAGAAAATGTCGTCAGACAAGAAGAAATATGCCCTTTTGGGAGGCGTTGCAGCGCTCGTGATGGGTGTGCTGGTCCATGCACCGGCGGTCCGGGCGGCCGATAAGGTCGAGATCATCTATTCCGATACCGTTCCGGAAAACGACGACCGCACGCAGATCCTGCGCAAGGAATTCGGCCAGTGCCTCGGCGACGAGTTCGAATTCAAGGACTACCACGGCGCGACCCTGTTCAAGCAGGGCACCGAACTGACCGCCATGCAGCGCGGCAACCTCGATATGGCGAACCTCGCCATCTACGATTTCTACAACCAGGTCCCGTCGACCGGCATTCTGGGCGCCGCCTATCTCTACCGCGACTACGATCACATGCGGAAGGTCTGGGCCTCCGGCGCGCTCGACGACCTCCTGAAGGAGATCGAGGACAAGGCCAAGGTCAAGGTTCTGTCCAACCCCTATATCGGTACCCGCCATCTGAACCTCAGGGGCGACAAGAAGGTGATGGTTCCCGCCGATCTCGAAGGCGTGAAGTTGCGCATGCCGGGCGGCGAGGGCTGGCAGTTCGTCGGCGAGGCGCTCGGGGCCAATCCGACGCCCATGGCCTTCACAGAGGTCTATACCGCGCTGCAGACCGGCGCGATCGACGGCCAGGACAATCCGCTGCCGACCGACAAGGACATGAAGTTCTACGAGGTCACCGATCAGATCATCCTGACCGGCCACCTGATTGCCAACAACCAGCATTCGATCCGCCTGTCCAAATGGAATACCCTGACGCCCGAACAGCAGGCGAAGCTCCAGGAATGCTCGCTCAATTTCCAGACCCATCTGGATGCGGTGACCCGCAAGCGCGAGAGCGAACTGGCGGAGTTCTTCCGCTCCGAGGGCCTGGAGGTCTACACGCCCGACATCGAAGCCTTCCGTAACCATGTCCTGAAAGCTTACGCCAATTCGAAGTTTTCCAAGGACTGGCCCGAAGGCCTGATCGACAAGATCAACGCCGAGTAGGCCGCGTCACACTCGTCGGGGCCCGGCACGACTGCCGGGCCCCGGATCCCTCAACCGGAGCACCTTTCGTGTCCCCTGTCAGTCAGCTTCGCGATTTCCTGTACCGCAGGGCCGAGAACATTCTCGCGCTTGTCCTGGCGAGCCTGTTCGTCAGCTTCCTGATCCAGATCGTCTTCAGATACGTGCTCAACCTGCCGCTCGGCTGGACCGTGGAATATGTCTCGATCGCCTGGCTCTGGGGCATCCTGTTCGGCTACGCCTTCGTGGTGCGCGAACAGGATGTGATCCGGCTTGACATCGTTTATGCGGCCGTGCCCGTCTTCGCGCAGCGGATCATGGACGTCTTCACCGGTCTGGTCTGCGCGGGCATCTTCATCTGGACGCTGCCCAATGTCTGGGACTACGTCACTTTCATGGCGATCGAGCGGACCGCCTACATGCAGATCCGCTTCGACTACGTCTTCATCATCTACATCCCCTTCGCGCTCTCCGTCATCGTCCGTTGCCTGCTGAACGTCTGGCACGCGTTCCTCGGAACCCACCCGAAATATGCCGTCGGCGCGGCGTCGGAAATGCACGACTATGATTGATCCCTTCCTGCTCACGCTGATCCTGATCGTGGCGCTCGCCCTGTCGGGCCTGTCGATCGGCCTTGCCATGATCTGCGGCTCCAGCATCTATCTGATCCTGAAGGGCTTCGACCCCTCGATCGCGTCGGAAACCCTGCTGCAGGGCCTGTTCAACAGCTACACGCTGCTGGCCATCCCGCTGTTCATCCTGGCTGCCGACATCATGAATATCGGCAGCCTGGCGGACCGCCTGCTGAAGTTCTGTCAGGCGCTGGTCGGCCGGTTCCGCGGCGGGCTGGGGCACGTCAACGTCGTCTCGTCGCTGATCTTCTCGGGCATGTCCGGGTCCGCCGTCGCCGATGCGGTCGGCATGGGACGGATCATCATCAACATGATGACCAAGGACGGCAAATACACGCCGAGCTATGCCGCAGCGATTACCGCCGCCACCGCGACCATCGGCCCGATCATCCCGCCGTCGATCCCCATGGTGCTCTACGCCCTGGTCTCCGACCAATCGATCGGCTACCTGTTCGCCGCCGGCATGGCGCCGGGGCTGCTCATGGGCGTGGTGCTGGGCGTCATGAATGCCGTGATCGCCCGCAGGCGGAACTTCCCCGTGGACGAAGCCGTGCCAATCCGCGAGATGCCGGGCATCACCGCCCAGGCCTTTCCGGCCCTGATGCTGCCGGTCATCCTGCTGGGCGGCATCTACGGCGGGGTCATGACCCCGACCGAGGCCGCCGCCGTCGCGGCCTTCTATGCGCTGGCGATCTCGGTTCTGTTCTACCGGTCCGTGAGCGCCGGGCAGTTCTATACGACGCTTCTGAACAGCGCGCGCTCGACGGCGACCGTCGGCATCCTGATTGCCGGCGCATTGACCTTCCAGTACGTGATCACCCGCGAGAACGTGCCCAACTCGATGGCCGACTTCCTGGCCCAGTTCGAACTGTCGAAATGGGGCTTCCTGATTGCCATCAACCTCCTGTTCCTGGTGCTCGGCTGCATCATCGAGGCAGGCGCGATCCTGTTGATCATCACGCCGATCTTCATCCCGACCGCCCAGGCGCTTGGTATCGACCTGGTGCATTTCGGCGTCGTCGTGGTGGTCAATGCGATGCTGGGGCTGATCACGCCGCCCTACGGCCTGCTGCTCTTCATCGTCGCCAACATCACCCGCCAACCGCTCGCCAGGATCGTCCGCGACCTGCTGCCCTTCATCCTGGCGCTGTTCTTCGCGCTCGCCTTCATCACCTTCGTGCCCGACTTCGTCCTCTTTCTGCCGAGGCTGCTCGGCTACAAGGGATGATTTCGGTCCGGCTTTGAAAACAGATGGAATTTCAGATGATCAATCCCGAACTGGAACCGTTTCTGAAGGTCTGGAACGACAGCTGGTCGGTGCTTCCCGGCGATGCGTCGCCGGCCGAACGCCGCCTCCTGTTTGAGTACATCGCCCGGAACATGGCCTTGCCGAGACCGGACGGCGTTGCCACGTCCGTGCGCTTCGTACCTTGCGAAAAGCGCAACGTGCTGGTCCGCATCGACCGCTTCGAAGCCGGCGGAGATGCCCAGCCCTGCCTGGCCTACATGCATGGCGGTGCCTGGGCCCAGGGCAGCCCGATGACCCATGCGGACATCACCATGCACATTGCGGCGGCGAACAGGCAGACGGTTATCAGCATCGACTACGCGCTGGCGCCCGAACACCCGTTCCCGCAGGCGGTTCATGAGTGCCGCGACACGGTGAAATGGGTGAAGGACAATGCCGGAGACCTCGGCATCGATGCGGACCGGATCGCCATCGGCGGAGACAGCGCCGGCGGCAACCTGTCCGCGGCCGTGACCATCGCCTTGCGCGGCACGCCCTACGCACCGATGGCGCAGCTGCTGATCTATCCCGGCGTCGACTTCAACATGGACAAGCCGTCCTATGTCGAAAACGCCGACGCGCCGCTCCTGAACGTCCACGGCATGCCGAGGGTCAACGCCAATTACTGTCCAGACGAGGCGGACAGGAGCAACCCGCTGGCCGCACCGCTTCTCGCTGCAAGCCATGCGGACTTGCCGCAGGCCTTTGTCGCCGTCGCCCAGTACGATCCGTTGCGCGACGACGGCTATGCCTATGCCGACAAACTGCGCGCTGCCGGTGTGCCGGTCGAGTTCGACACCGGCGAAGGGCTGATCCACGGCTATCTGCGCGCCATGGAATATTGCGCCGCCTCGCGAGACCGGCTCGCCAGGATGTGCCGGTGGCTCGAAAGCTGCTACGCCAAGGGGTAAGGGCCATGAAGACCGCCATCGCGACCGTCTCCATTTCCGGCGATCTGAAGGAGAAGCTGGCGGCGATTGCCGCTGCCGGTTTCGATGGTGTGGAGATCTTCGAAAACGATTTCCTGGCCTTCGATGCCAGCCCGCGCGAGGTTGGGCAGATGGTGCGCGACCACGGTCTGGAGATATCCCTGTTCCAGCCGTTTCGGGATTTCGAGGGCATGCCCGAGCCACAGAGAACTCGGGCTTTCGAGCGCGCCGAACGCAAGTTCGACCTGATGGGCGAGCTCGGCACGGATCTGGTGCTGATCTGCTCCAACGTCTCGCCGATCTCGCTCGGCGGGATCGACCGGGCGGCCGACGATCTGCGCGAACTCGGCGAGCGCGCGAAGCCGCGCGGCATCCGGATCGGCTACGAGGCGCTTGCCTGGGGACGCCATGTCAGCGATCACCGCGACGCCTGGGAGGTCGTGCGCCGGGCCGATCACCCCAATGTCGGCCTGATCCTGGACAGTTTCCACACGCTGGCACGGAAGATCGATCCGGAGACGATCCGCTCCATCCCCGGCGACCGGATCTTCTTCGTGCAGCTTGCCGATGCGCCCAGGATCGACATGGACCTGCTCTACTGGAGCCGGCACTTCCGCAACATGCCGGGCGAAGGCGACCTTGACGTGACCGGCTTCATGCGCGCCGTTGCCGCAACCGGGTATGACGGCGTGATCTCGCTGGAAATCTTCAACGACCAGTTCCGCGGCGGATCCGCTAAACCGATCTCCGTCGACGGCCACCGGTCGCTGGTCTACCTGATGGATCAGGTCCGCAGATCCGAGCCCGGCATCCGCATCGACGTGCCGGACATGCCCGACCGTATTCCGGTTTCAGGCGTGGAGTTCGTCGAATTCGCCGCCAGCGAAGCGGATGCGGCCGACCTCGGCGCGGTGCTGAACACGTTGGGATTTGCACGTGCCGGGCGTCATGTTTCCAAGAAGGTCGACCTGTGGCGGCAGGGCGACATCCATATCGTCATCAACACAGAGCAGTCGGGCTTCGCGCATTCCTCCTACATCACCCACGGCACCAATGTCTGCGACATCGGCCTGAAGGTTGCCGATGCGAAAGCCACGGTCGGGCGGGCGAAGGCACTGGGCGCGGAACCCTTCGAGCAGCCTGTCGGGCCGGGCGAACTGCAGATCCCGGCGATCCGGGGCCTCGGTGGCGGCGTCATGCATTTCATCGACGACAAGAGCGATCTTGCGCGGGTGTGGGACATCGAGTTCCGGCCGGTTGCCGAAGACGCGCAGCCCCGGGGCGCCGGTCTCCTGCGCGTCGATCATGTGGCCGAGACCATGGCCTATGACGAGATGCTGACCTGGCTCCTGTTCTACACCTCGATCTTCCAGACCCGCAAAACGCCGATGGTGGACGTCGTCGATCCGGCCGGCCTCGTGCGCAGCCAGGCCGTCGAGAACGGCGACGGGTCCCTGCGCATCACGCTCAACGGCGCGGAAAACCGCAAGACGCTCGCCGGCCATTTCATCGAGGAGAATTTCGGCTCCGCCGTCCAGCACCTGGCCTTCGAGACCGCCGACATCTTCGCGACGTCAGGCGCGCTGGCCGCCAACGGCTTCAGGCCGCTCACCATCTCGCCCAACTACTACGACGATCTTGATGCCCGCCTCGGCCTGGACACGGAATTCCTTGACCGTCTCAAGGCGACCGGCATCCTCTATGACCGCGACGAGCAGGGCGGCGAGTATTTCCAGCTCTACAGCCCGTTCTACGGCGAGGGTTTCTTCTTCGAGATCGTCGAACGGCGCGGCGGCTACCAGGGCTACGGCGCGACCAATGCCCAGTTCCGCATCGCCGCCCAGAAGCGGCACCTCAGGGCAAAGGGCATGCCGAGATCACGGCACACCGGTCCCGATTTACCGTAAGGCCGGCAATGCGCTGACTGTGCGCATCGTGCGCGGCGATCGCCTCGTTCTTTAAAAAAGGTTTCATAGTCCCGTCTCAGCCAGCGAAACCGGCACCAAACTCGCATGGGTATTCTTCCGGCTGCCGGCATGTCCGGACGCTTCGCGATGGTGTCGCTCAACAGGCCTTGACCGCATCCCAAACATCGGAAGAACATGACCAGGGCCTTTGGCGCGTGACAGGACCCCGCACACCTGTCAGCTTCGGCTTGCACTGGAACCAAAGTCAGGCATAACGGTTACAGTGGATTTTGATGCGGTGCACCCTTCCTGTTTCGCGAGCCGGAAGTACGGGAAATCGGAGCCGGTGAATGCAGAAGGGGAGACCGAATTTTGAAGACGACCGCCGTTCCTGAAACAAATTGCAAAGTTCTGTAATGTTGCACCAAAAGCCCAGCCTCTCGACCATCGACAGCTTCGCCGACGCGATCCGGACCCATCTCAGGTCGTCCCAGGGCAAGGACCCGGAACACGCTTCGGTCTACGATTGGCGCATGGCGCTCTCCTTCGCGCTGCGGGACGAGGTCATCGAGCCCTGGTTCGCCTCCACCAGAGCGACCTACGAGGCCAAGGCGAAACGGGTCTACTATCTTTCCATGGAGTTCCTGATCGGGCGCCTGATCGAGGACGTGGCCACAAATCTTCGTGTCGAGGAGGTCGCGGCAGCGGCGATGGCGTCGCTCGGGCAGGACTACAGCCAGGTCGTCCATGACGAGCCGGACGCGGCTCTCGGCAATGGCGGGCTTGGCCGCCTGGCCGCCTGTTTCATGGATTCGCTCGCGACCCTGGGCATCCCCGCCTATGGATACGGTATCCGCTACGAACACGGTCTTTTCGAACAGCATTTCGAGGATGGCCGGCAGATCGAAACCGCCGAGACCTGGCTCTCGCAGCGCTATGCCTGGGAGTTCGAAAGGCCGGAGGTGCGCTACGAAATCGGCTTCGGCGGCAGCGTGGAAAAAGCCGGTAAGACGTCGAAGTGGATTCCGACCGAAACGGTTATCGCCTCCGCCTACGACACGCCCGTGGTAGGGTGGGGCGGCCGCTGGGCGAATACGCTGCGGCTGTGGGCGGCGAAGCCGGTCAAGATCTTCGATCTCGACAGCTTCAATCGCGGTCAGTATCTCGCCGCAAGCGAGCCCGAAATGCTTGCCCGGACGATCTCGCGCGTTCTTTATCCCGACGATACGACCGAGGCCGGCAAGGAGCTCCGGCTGAAGCAGGAGTATTTCTTCACCGCCGCCTCGATCCGGGACATTCTGCGGCGCTTGGAAGCCGAAGGCGGAGACATGCGGGACCTGCCGGAACGGGCCGCCATCCAGCTCAACGACACGCATCCGGCAATCGCGGGGCCGGAGCTGGTGCGGCTGCTCGCGGACGATCACGGGCTGGAGATGGAGACCGCCATCGACGTCGCCCGCGCCTGCCTGGGCTACACGAACCACACGCTTCTGCCCGAGGCTCTGGAACGGTGGCCGGAACCGATCTTCAAACGCGTGCTTCCGAGGCATCTGGAGATCATCCGGCAGATCGAGGCCGCGCATCTGAAGGCAAGCGGCGGGACCGTGCGCATCCTGGAAGGCGGCGACGTCAAGATGGGCGAACTGTCCTTCATCATGGCGCACAAGGTGAACGGCGTGTCCGCCCTGCACAGCGATCTCGTCAAGGAAACCGTCTTCAAGGATCTCAACCGGGACTATCCGGGCCGCATTCTCAACGAGACGAACGGTATCACGCCGAGGCGCTGGCTGTACGATTGCAATCCGGGCCTGCGGACGCTGATCAACGACACCATCGGGACGGGCTGGCCCGCGGATCTTCAGCAGCTCGAGAAGCTCGTGCCCTATGCGGACGACGCTCAGTTCCGGTCGGCTTTCGGGACCGTCAAGTCGGAGAACAAGACGCGCTTGTCGAACTGGCTGATGGACCGCGACGGTATCGCGGTGGACCCGCAGGCCATGTTCGATGTCCAGATCAAGCGCATCCATGAATACAAGCGCCAGTTCATGAACCTGCTTGAAACCGTCGCGCTCTGGAACGAGATCCGGGACAACCCGAATGCCGACTGGGTGCCCCGGGTCAAGATTTTCGGCGGCAAGGCCGCGCCCGGATATGTCGTCGCCAAAGAGATCATCCACCTCATCAACGACGTCGCCGCGATGATCAATCGCGACCGGCAGGTCAAGGGCCTCCTGAAGGTCGTCTATCCGGAGAACTACAACGTCTCCATGGCGGAAATCCTCATCCCCGCTGCGGATCTCTCCGAACAGATCTCCACCGCCGGCAAGGAGGCGTCCGGCACCGGCAACATGAAGTTCGCGCTGAATGGCGCCCTGACCATCGGCACGCTCGACGGAGCGAATGTCGAGATCCGCGAGCGGGTCGGAGCGGAGAACTTCTTCCTGTTCGGACTGACGGCGGCCGAAGTGGTCGAGCGGCGGAAACGGCCCAACTATTCCGCGGCCGCCATTGGCGCGAGCAAGCGGCTGGCCCGTGCCCTCGGGCAGATCGAAAAGGGTGTCTTTTCGCCCGGCGATCCGGACCGTTACAAAGGCCTGGTACAGGACATGCGCCAAAGCGACTATTTTCTCGTGACCTGCGATTTCGACGACTATTACGCTGCACAGCGGCGTGTCGACACGGCTTATGCGGATGAGGACGGCTGGACGAGGATGGCCGTGCTGAACACGGCCCGTGTAGGATGGTTTTCATCCGACCGGACGATTGCGGACTATGCGAAAGACATCTGGAACGCGCATAGTCTGGTCAGCGCAACACCGCAGCCGAAGGAAGACGGGCCACGATGACAATCTCCTCCGATATCGAAGCATTCGCCAGGGGAACCCATCAGGATCCCTTTGCCGTTCTGGGTCTGCACGAGGCCGGAGGAAAACTTGTTGTCCGGGCCTTTTTGCCCAATGCCGGCAAGGTCGATGCCATCGACCCTCAGTCCGGGAAAACGATCGCGAACCTCAAGTCTCTCGGCAGCGGGTTCTTCGAAGGCGCCGTGCCCCGCCGGAAGAAGCGGTTCGCCTATCATCTGCGTGTCGAGCAGGACGGCGGCGTCTGGACGTCGGACGATCCCTACCGGTTCGGTCCGGTGATCGGAGAGTTGGACGAGCATCTGATCGGCGAGGGAACGCACCGGCAGCTCTGGCAGGTGCTGGGCGCGCATGCCGTCACGCATGAAGGCGTGGCCGGCGTTCATTTCGCGGTCTGGGCGCCCAACGCCAGCCGTGTCTCGGTCATCGGCAACTTCAACGGCTGGGACGGCCGCAGGACCCTGATGCGCCGCCGCGGGACGACGGGTGTCTGGGAGGTCTTCGTGCCCGGACTTGGCGAAGGCGAAGTCTACAAATACGAACTCCTCAGCGCGGACGGGACACTCTTGCCGCAGAAGGCGGACCCGGTCGGCTTCGGCGCGGAGCATCCGCCGCGCACCGGATCGGTCGTCCGCAACATCGTCGGCCATGCGTGGTCGGACGACGCCTGGATGGATCGGCGGGCCGAGCTGCACCGGATCGACAGGCCGATCTCGATTTACGAAGTCCATCTGGGAAGCTGGCGCCGCGTTCCGGAAGACGGCAATCGGCCGCTGTCCTATCTCGAACACGCCGCCCAGCTCGTTCCCTACGCGGTCGATCTCGGCTTCACCCACCTGGAGCTGATGCCGGTGTCGGAATACCCTTTCGACGGCTCCTGGGGTTATCAGCCGGTCGGGCTGTTTGCGCCGACGATCCGCTTCGGCACACCGGAGGAATTCCGTATGCTGGCCGAGGCCTGCCACAATGCCGGCCTGGGACTGATCGTGGACTGGGTGCCCGGTCACTTCCCGACGGACCCGCATGGGCTTGGCAATTTCGACGGCACGGCGCTTTATGAACACGCGGACCGCCGCGAAGGCTTTCATCCCGACTGGAACACCCTCGTCTACAATTACGGCCGGCGCGAAGTGTCGAACTTTCTGATCGCCAACGCGCTTTACTGGCTGCAGGAATACCATGTCGACGGTCTCAGGGTCGATGCGGTCGCCTCCATGCTTTACCGCGACTATTCCCGGAAGGAAGGCGAGTGGGTGCCCAACATCCATGGCGGGCGTGAAAACCTCGAGGCGATTGCCTTTCTCAAGGACATGAACACGGCGGTCTACGGCAAGGTTCCGGGCATATTGACGGCCGCCGAGGAATCGACCGCCTTTCCCGGCGTGACGACACCGGTCGACGCGGACGGTCTCGGGTTCGGGTTCAAGTGGAACATGGGCTGGATGAACGACACGCTGCGCTATATGGCCGAGGATCCCGTTCACCGGAAATACCATCACTCGAAGGTCACGTTCGGTCTGCATTACGCCTTTTCGGAAAACTACATTCTGCCGCTGAGCCATGACGAGGTGGTCCATGGCAAGGGGTCGCTGCTTGATAAAATGCCCGGTGGAGGCCCGGAAAAATTCGCGAACCTGCGTGCCTATTACGGTTTCATGTGGGGGCATCCCGGCAAGAAGCTGCTGTTCATGGGCGGGGAATTCGCGCAGGGCCGCGAGTGGAACCACGATTCAAGCCTGGACTGGCATCTGCTGGAGCACGCGTCGCATCGCGGAATTCAGTGTCTCATCCGCGATCTCAACAGGTTCTACAGGCAGACGCCCGCGCTTTACGAGCTCGATTGCCGGCACGAGGGCTTCGAGTGGATTGAAGAGATGAGCAACGAGGAAAGCATCTTTGCCTGGGTGCGCCGGGGGACCGGCGACACACCGCCGGTGCTCGCCGTCTCGAACTTTACGCCCGTCGAGCGCAGCCGGCGCCGCATCGGCGTGCCGGTGCCCGGCTATTGGGCCGAGCGGATCAACACCAACGCGGAAATCTACGGCGGCGACGGGCGCGGCAATCTTGGCGGCGCCAACAGCGACCAGGTGGCGGCTTCCGGCAGGACGCACTCGATCGAGATCACCCTGCCGCCGCTGACGACACTGTTTTTTGAACTTACCCAGGGCTGAGGAGGCCTCGGATACAGGACGCAGAGAGCTAAAAAAGAGCGAAGTGGACCGCGGAGGAGTGACGGAAATGACTTTCGAATCTCAAAGACTGGCGCAACAGGCAATGGCGTTCGTGCTCGCCGGAGGCCGCGGCAGCCGATTGATGGAGCTGACGGACCGCCGGGCGAAGCCGGCGGTCTATTTCGGCGGCAAGACCAGGATCATCGACTTTACCCTGTCAAACGCGGTCAATTCCGGGATCCGGCGGATAGGTGTGGCGACCCAGTACAAGGCCCACAGCCTCATCCGCCATCTGCAGCGCGGCTGGTCCTTCTTCAGGGCCGAGCGCAACGAATCGCTCGAAATTCTGCCGGCGTCCCAGCGCCTCGACGAGGAAAACTGGTACCGAGGCACGGCGGATGCTGTCACCCAGAACATCGACATCATCATGAGCCTCGAGCCGAAATACATTCTCGTCCTGGCCGGCGACCACATCTACAAGCAGGATTATTCGCTGATGATCCAGCAGCACGTGGAAACGGGTGCGGATGTCACGGTGGGCTGTATCGAGGTTCCGCGCGAAGAGGCCACGGGCTTCGGCGTCATGCATGTCGACGCCAAGGACAATATCATCGACTTTGTCGAAAAACCGGCCAACCCGCCCGCCATGCCGGGAAATCCGGATGTCTCGCTCGCCTCGATGGGCATCTATGTGTTCGAAATCGAATTTCTCCGCCAGGTCCTGCTCGAAGACGGGGCGGATCCCAATTCCTCCAACGACTTCGGCAAGGACATCATCCCGAAGATCGTGAAGAACGGCAAAGCCATGGCCCATCCGTTTTCGCGCTCCTGCGTCACGACAGGTCTGGAGACGGAACCTTACTGGCGGGATGTCGGAACCGTCGATGCCTTCTGGCAGGCCAATATCGACCTGACGGATTTCACTCCCAAGCTCGACATCTACTCGCACGACTGGCCGATCTGGACCTATTCGGAGCTGACGCCTCCGGCCAAGTTCATTCACAACGAAGAAGGCCGGCGCGGCCTGGCGACGTCGTCCATGGTGTCCGGCGGCTGCATTATTTCCGGATCGACGCTGGACCAGTGCCTGCTGTTCACCGGCGTGAAGACACATTCCTTTTCATCCCTTTCGGGCGTGGTCGCCCTGCCGCAGGCGGAGATCGGCCGGAACGCGCGTCTCACCAATGTCGTGCTCGACCGGGGGGTGAAAATTCCCGCAGGCCTCGTTGTCGGAGAAGATCCGAAGCTTGACGCGAAGCGTTTCCGGCGCAGTCCGGGCGGCGTCTGCCTGATAACCGAGACAATGATTGATCGATTGGATTCGTAAGAAATGGAAGTATTGTTCGTTGGGTCCGAATGCGCACCTTTCGTCAAAACCGGCGGCCTGGCCGATGTGATCAGCGCGGTGCCCAAGGCGCTCGCCGGACAAGGTGTTCGGATACGCGTTCTCCTGCCCGCCTATCGGACCCTTGCCGATCTGGCCGCCAAGGGAAAGGAGGTTGCCAGCTACGACAGCCTGATGGGCGGACCTGCCCGTGTCGTGCAGGTCAAGGCGGAAGGCCTCGACCTGCTGCTCCTGGAGGCCAGCCACCTGTTCGACCGTCCCGGCAACATCTATCTCGGGCCCGACGGACAGGACTGGGGCGACAATGCCATCCGGTTCGGCGCGCTTTGCCAGGTCGCGGCCGACCTGGCCGAGAAGGGGCTCGGGAAATGGAAGCCGGACATCGTGCATGTCCACGACTGGCAGGCGGGGCTGACCCCGCTTTATCTGCATCAGCGCGGCTGCAACGTGCCCTGCGTGGTCTCCATTCACAACGTGGCCTTCCAGGGTGTCTTCGATGCCGGCCTTCTGGAGAAACTCGGTATCTCCGAACATTATTTCACGCCCGAGGGGATCGAATATTATGGCCGGATCAGCTTTCTGAAGGCGGCTCTGGTCTATTCGGAGAAGATCACGACGGTAAGCCCGACCTATGCGCGCGAACTGATGGACCCGAATTACGGCATGGGCCTCGAGGGCGTCCTTCAGGCGCGGCGGGAGGATCTCTCCGGTATCCTCAACGGGATCGATCTCGATATCTGGAACCCGGAAACCGATCCGGAACTTCCGGCCGGCTACTCTGTGCGCACATTGAAGAAAAAGAGCCTGTCCCGCGCGGAGCTTGCCAGGCGCTTCGACCTCGAGCCGCCGAAGGAAGCACCGCTTTTTTGCGTGGTCAGCCGGCTGACCTTGCAGAAGGGACTGGATCTGCTGCTTGAGGCACTGCCGGCCTTGACGAGCCGTGGTGCCGCGCTGGCCCTTCTTGGGGCAGGCGATAAACAACTGGAAGACAGCTTTCTGGCCGCTTCGCGCCGTTATCCGGGGCAGGTTGGCGCGGTCATCGGTTACGACGAAGCCCTGGCCCATCTGATGCAGGGCGGGGCCGACGCAATCCTGATCCCGTCCCGTTTTGAACCCTGCGGCCTGACACAGCTCTACGGGCTTCGCTACGGGACCATTCCCGTCGTCTCCCGCACCGGCGGGCTGGCCGACACGGTCATCGATGCGAACGAAGCCGCGCTGACGGCGAATTGCGCGACCGGCCTGCAGTTTTCCCCCGTCACGGCCGCCGCTCTCGAAAACGCCATTCACAGAACATGCGACCTCTTTCGGCAGCCGCAGGTCTGGTCGGGAATGATCCGCCGGGCGATGAAACACCCGGTCGGCTGGGAGAGTTCCGCACAATCCTACGCCGCGCTTTATGCCGGCCTCGCGCAGCAGTCCGGAAAGGCCTGAATTCATGGCGCTCAAGATGCTTTCAGGCACGCCGTTTCAGCTCGGTGCGCAATTCGACGGGGACGGTGTCGACTTCGGGGTGTTCTCGGAAAACGCATCCAAGATCGAGGTCTGCCTGTTTTCCCGCGAGGATTATTCGGAAATCGCCAGGTTCGCCCTGCCGGAGCGCACCGGACCGATCTGGCACGGGTACCTCGCCGGACTGCCCGCCGGCGCGCTCTACGGCTACCGTGCCCACGGCACCTATGCCCCGGAAAACGGACACCGCTTCAACCCCAACAAGCTGCTTCTCGATCCCTATGCGAGGGAAATCGAAGGAACATGGTCCAACAAGCCGCATCTGTTCGGATACGATCCGACGTCGAGCGCCCTGGACCTGAGTTTCGACACGCGGGATTCCGCGTCCTTCGTTCCGAAGTCGGTCGTCTCCGACCCGGCGCATTTCGAGCCGGTCGGAAATCATCCCGGCCGTGCCTGGGAAGAGACCTTCATCTACGAAACCCACGTGAAGGGCATGACCCAGGAGCATCCGGGGGTGAAGGCGGCCCTGCGGGGCAGCTACGAGGCTCTGGCGTCGGAACCGGTTCTGGAGCATCTGCAGAAGCTCGGGGTGACCGCGGTCGAGCTCATGCCCGTGCATGCCTTTGTCGACGACAGCTTCCTCCTCGACAAGGGGCTGTCGAATTACTGGGGCTACAATTCGGTCGGCTTCTTCTGCGCCGAGCCGCGTTACTTCGGTCCGCGGGGAATTGCCGGTTTTCGGGAGATGGTCCGGCGGTTTCATGCCGCCGGCATCGAAGTCCTGCTCGACGTGGTCTACAACCACACCGCCGAAGGCGACCACCGCGGACCGACGCTCTGCTTCCGCGGTCTGGACAACGCCTCCTACTACCGGCTGATCCACGGCCAGCCGCGCTACTATGTCAACGACACCGGCTGCGGCAACACCGTGAACGTCTCCCATCCGCAGGTGCTGCGCCTCGTCATGGACAGCCTGCGCTACTGGGTGACCGTCATGGGGATCGACGGCTTCCGCTTCGATCTGGCGACCACGCTCGGCCGCGAGCACCACGGCTTCGAGCCCAGCGGCAGCTTTTTCGATGCATTGAGGCAGGATCCCGTCCTTGCCGGCGTCAAGCTGATCGCCGAACCCTGGGATGTCGGTCCGGGCGGCTACCGGCTGGGCGAATTCACCCCGGAATTTGCGGAATGGAACGACATGGCCCGGGACACGATCCGGCGTTTCTGGCGTGGCGACGCGCATTCCGCCCAGGAACTCGGCGCCCGTCTTCTGGGCTCGGCCGAGAAATTCGACAGGAACGGTCGGCGCGCCTGGTCGTCCGTCAATTTCGTGGCCTCTCATGACGGCTTCACGCTGAACGATGTGACGTCCTATGTGAAGCGTCACAACGAGACCAATCTGGAAAACAACCAGGACGGCCACGGCGCGAACTATTCCGACAATTTCGGTGTCGAGGGCCGGACCGACGATGTGGATATCCTCGCGCGGCGCAAACGCCGCCAGAGGAACCTGCTGGCGACCGTCTTTCTGTGCCAGGGCACGCCGATGCTCCTTGCCGGCGACGAGATTGGCAACAGCCAGCACGGCAACAACAACGCCTATTGCCAGGACAACCCGATCGGCTGGGTCAACTGGAGCGACGCGGACGAGGACCTTCTTGCCTTCGTTCAAAAGCTCTCGGCATTCCGGGCCGTGCACAGCGCGATCAGGCAGTCCTATTTCCTGCATGCCGCCCGGCGGCCGGCCGACGGACTGCCCGACGTGGAATGGTGGGACCTGGAAGGCAACCCGCTGAACTGGCGGGACCCTGGACTGTCGAGCCTGTGCCTTCTGGTCCGTTGCGCCGCAGAAGCGCCTCTCTTCAAGGACGAGAGCGACACGGTGTTTGTCGTCTTCAACCGCGACACCCAGCGGGCCCATGTCAAACTGCCGCCGAAACCCGATGGAACCGTCTGGATACACTGTCTCGATACGGCCAGTCCCTCAGGCGGGGAGGGGGTGCCTCTGGCCGACGGGAACCTGTGGGTGGAGGGAAAGAGCGTCAACGCGCTCGTGCTTGGCCAGGCTCAAGGGACCATGCTGTGACCTGCGGCGGCGTTCTGGAGGCGCTGTCCGCAAAGGCCGGGATATTCGGCGAATTCTGGGATCTTCAGCATATTCTCCGGCCGACCGCGCCGGAAACGCATCGGGCGCTCCTGGCGGCCTGCGGCCTTCCAGCGGCAACGGACGAGGAAGCGCGCCAAACGCTGGCAGCTCTGGAAGCGGAAGAAGCCGCGCTGATTACCGGGCGGGAAATCGTGCTCCCAAGCGGTCACCCGGGCGAAGTGAATGTCCCGGAGGGAACGGAATGGGAAGCCGTCCTCGAAACCGGGGAACGGGCCGGATCCGGGCTGAGCGACGGCCGGATCGCGCTGCCGCCGCTGCCTCCGGGCGTGCACGATCTGCATCTGAAACGGGCCGAGGCGACGCAGTCGGTCCTTCTGATCGCCGCGCCGGGCAGGCTTCCGTCGCTGGCCGCGCGCGGGCTGGCGCGGATCTGGGGCGTCGTCGGAACCGTCTACGGCCTTTGCTCCGGCCGCAATTTCGGCGTCGGCGACTTCGCCGATCTCGGCGCGGCGGCGGAAGCCCTTGCCACGAAGGACGCGTCTTTCTACGGGATCAATCCTGTCCATGCGCTCGGCTGGAGCACGGACACCGTCAGCCCCTATTCGCCGACCCATCGGGGGTTCCTGAACGCCTGGCATATCGCGCCCGACAAGGCGGCGGAGTTCTGCGCAAGCCCGTCGATGGCCGCGCTGGTTGCCGAAGCCGCGCCGCGGTTCGAGGCTGTGCGCGGATCGCAGACGATCGACTATGCAGGCCACCGCGCGCTCCTTCGGCCCCTGCTGGAAAGGTCGTATGAATTCTTCCGGGCCGAAGCCCCCGGCCCCGTCCGCGACGACCTGGCCGCGTTCCGCTGCGAAGGCGGCGACGCCCTTGAGGATTTCGCGCTTTTCGAAACGCTGAGCGAAATCCACGGCGCCGACTGGCGGTGCTGGCCGGCGCAGTTCCAGCACCGCGACACGGTGGCCCGGACAGACGACCTGCAGGCGCGCATGGACTTCCACATCTGGCTCCAGTGGCTTGCCGACCGTCAGCTCTCCGCGGCGCAGGCGAGGGCCGGCAATGCCGGCATGCCGGTCGGCGTCTACCTGGATCTGGCTGTCGGCGCCCGGCTGGGCGGCGCGGAAAGCTGGTGCGAGCGGGGGAGCGTTGCCGAAGGGGTTTCCATCGGCGCGCCGCCCGATTACCTCAGTCCCGCCGGTCAGAATTGGGACCTTGCCGCCTATGCGCCGCGAAAACTCGCGCGGGACCGCTACGCCGCGCTGCGCCGCCTGCTGCAGCGGATCATGCGCCATTGCGGATTGCTGCGCATCGATCACGTGCTCGGGCTCAAACGCAGTTTCTGGGTGCCGCAGGACGGCAGCCCGGGCGGCTATATCCGCCAGCCGTTCCGGACGCTGGCGGCGATCATCGCCATCGAGGCGCACAAGTCGGATACGATCATTGTCGGCGAGGATCTTGGCCTGGTGCCGGAAGGCTTTCGCGACGAGCTGTCGGATCTCGGTTTCTACGGCTATTCGGTGCTGCAATACGAAAAGACCGACGGCGTCCTTCACGACCCTTCCACGCTGCGCGAACACTCGCTCGCCTGTTTCGCCACCCACGACACGCCGACCGTCCGCGGCTACTGGGAAGCGGCCGATATCGACTGGTGGGAAAGGCTCGGCTGGATCGAGCCCGGCGAAAAGGCCTGCAAGCAGGCCGAACGCCGGAACGAGGCGGCGGGGCTTCTGGCAAACGCTCCGCAGGAGTACCGGGCCGCCGGGGATGCGGCCGGGTTCCGCAATGCCATGCATGCGACGCTTGCGCAATCGCCCGCCGAGCTTGTCGCCGTGCAGCTTGACGATATTCTGGACGAGCGGGAAGCACAGAACCTGCCGAGCACGATCGAAGAGCATCCCAACTGGCTGCGGCGCTGTTCGGTTCCGGTCGAGGACCTGACGGACCTGCCGCAGCTGGAAGAGCTCCGGATGATCATGCAAAAAGGCGGGCGGAATACGGAAGGGAAACTGAAGGCCGGATCGCAGGCCGGCCTGCCGGAAGAGATTTGAAGCCCGACAGGCGATCGACTTTAATGTGTTGGAGATCTTCACCTGCGTTGCCTTCAACGCAGCAGGTTTCAGGGAGAAGCAAGGATGACTGTTCGGACCATTCAGGCGGGACCGTTCGAGGGCCAGAAGCCCGGAACCTCCGGTTTGCGCAAGAAAACCCGCGTGTTCATGGAGCCCGGCTATGTCGAATGTTTCGTCCAGGCGATCTTCAACAGCATCGGCGGCGCTGAGGGCAAGACCTTCGTCGTCGGCGGCGACGGCCGGTATTTCAACCGCGAGGCGATCCAGATCATCCTGAAGATGGCCGCCGCCAACGGCGCCGCGAAGGTGATCGTCGGCCAGGACGGCCTGCTGTCGACCCCGGCCGTGTCGAACCTCATCCGCCAGCGGAAGACGGATGGCGGGCTGGTTCTCTCGGCAAGCCACAATCCCGGCGGCATCGACGAGGATTTCGGCCTGAAATACAACGTCGCCAACGGCGGCCCGGCTCCGGAGGGCATCACCGAGGAGATCTTTGCCCAGACAAAAACCATCGGCAGCTACAGGATCGTCGACGCGCCGGACATCGACCTCACGGCGCTGGGGACGACGGAGGTCGGCGGCATGGCCGTCGAGATCGTCGACCCGGTCGCCGACTACGCCAAGCTGATGGAACAGCTCTTCGAGTTCGGCAAGATCCGTGCGCTCTTTGCAAGCGGTTTCACGATGCGCTTCGACGCCATGCACGCCGTCACGGGGCCTTATGCGAAAGCGATCCTCGAAGGTGAGCTGGGCGCTGCACCGGGCACCGTGCTCAATGCCGTGCCGTCGGTTGATTTCGGCGGCGGCCATCCGGACCCGAACCCGGTCTGGGCCAAGCCGCTCGTGGATCTCGTCATGTCTCCGGACGCGCCCGATTTCGCAGCCGCCTCCGACGGCGACGGCGATCGCAACATGATCCTCGGCAAGGGCATCTACGTCACTCCGTCCGACAGTCTGGCCGTGCTGGCCGCGAACGCCCATCTTGCGCCCGGCTATGCGAAGGGACTCGCCGGCGTGGCACGCTCCATGCCGACCAGCACCGCCGCCGACCGGGTCGCGGAAAGCCTCGGCATCGGCCATTACGAAACGCCGACGGGATGGAAGTTCTTCGGCAATCTTCTCGACGCCGGCAAGGTGACGCTCTGCGGCGAGGAAAGCGCCGGCACGGGCTCCGATCACGTCCGGGAAAAGGACGGGCTCTGGGCTGTGCTCCTGTGGCTCAACATCCTCGCCGAAACCCGGCAGAGCGTTCAGGAGATCATGGCAGGCCACTGGAAGCGCTTCGGGCGGAACTACTATTCCCGTCACGACTACGAAGCCGTACCGACGGAAGACGCCAACGCGCTGATGGACGGCCTGCGCGCAAAACTGACCGAGTTCCCCGGCCAGACCTTCGCCGGGCTGACCGTATCAAGCTGTGACGACTTCGCCTATCTCGATCCGGTCGACGGCTCGAAAAGCCTGAAACAGGGCATCCGCATCCTCTTTAAGGACGGCGCCCGCGCCGTCTTCCGCCTGTCCGGCACCGGCACCGTCGGCGCCACGATCCGCATCTACCTGGAGGCGCTGGAAACCGACGACGGCAAACTCTTCCGCGACACCCAGGAAGCTCTCGCTCCCGTCATCCAGGCCGCCCGCGAAATGTCCGACCTCGACCGCATCGGCCGGCCCGAGCCGGATGTGATTACGTGAGGGGGATGTCCGGGGTACTTAGTCGCTTTCCTCGGGTTTCGGCCCCACAACGGCGTCAATAAAGGGTGCTTTCTGGGCTAGGTATTCAGCGATTCCCTGAGTATTTTCCGCCTCAAGCTTAAGCTTGAGGCTCTGATACTGCTCCCTCAAAGCTGTCTCCTTCCGAAGTAGGTCGCGGAAACGCAGCATCCTTGAAATTTGCCAATGCTCCGTGGGACAAACATGTACCTTATGTGTGCGAACACCACCGGCATCTTTGCGATAAAAATGGTGTTCCGGAGACAGGTCGTTGCCGCGAATGTAGCCGCAAGACTGCATGAACTCATCAACGCCGGGACTATGGGCTGAAACTTCGGCCAATAGGTCGATCTCGGGCTTCGCCGCCAACCCCGGCACCGCCGTGCTGCCGACATGATGGATCGCAACAAGTTCACCATGAAAAGCGGGAGCAATGAGGTCCCGCTCCGCGATGAATATGTCCTGCCAAACCGGATCGTAAGCCGTTATTTTGCTGGTAAGCGCCATTGTTTCCTTCGTGCTCGCAGAGCGCGGCGCAACGTTTGAAGAGAGACAGCCTATCTGTCGATTGCGCTCAGGTATTCCTCAATCTTTGCGACAGCCTCGTTCGCCCCATGGACTGCCGTGTCTATCACCAGCCGGTCGGTCGTCCACGGAACGTATTCGTGCGTTTGGACAGACGCCCAAGTGGGCAGCGTGAATCCTGGAATATCCGCGGTCCTTCCTTCGATCCGGCGCCTGTGTTCGTCCGGATCGCTGCAGATGAGCTCGATCTCGGCAAATGGAACAGCCGCGCTGTTGGCGACGTCGCGCCAGCCCTGACGGCTTTCCGGCACCGGATTGACGCTGTCGGCGACCACATCCATGCCGAGCCGAAGGTTCGACGACGCGATGGCATAAGCGACAAGATAACCTGCCGGGCCGATGTCTCTGCCCATGTTCTCATCCTGCGCAAGAGCATGTTCGATCTCGTCCACGCGGACATAGGCGGCCGACCGTTTGGCGGCCAGGGCCTGTGCGATGGTCGATTTGCCGGTGCCGGGCAATCCGCTGAAAATGATGAGCACTGGATCTCCGCCTGCTTACCGGTTCCGACCGCAGAGCAGTCGAGGGCTTTCACGAATAACGGATACTGATTCCAATGACGAGCCGAAGCCGAGACCCGGATTCTACAAACGCAACAGAACGATGAAAATGGGCGAAAGGAAGAGGACGAAGCCCGGACCCGGAGCCCGCGCTCAAGTAGCCGGAGGCGGTAGTGCGCGAAAAATGGCGGAGAGAGAGGGATTCGAACCCTCGGAACGCTTGCGCGCTCAACGGTTTTCGAGACCGCCCCGTTCGACCACTCCGGCACCTCTCCGCGGCACTTTCGACTAAACGGGTCTCAAGTGGCGCGGAACATAGACAAGCTCGGCGCGGGCCGCAAGCCCGGATTTGCGTGTTCTTCACAGCCACGATAATGAACGGGGATGCGTCGCCGCTGCCGCGGAAACGGCGCCGGACCGCTTCGGCTATCCTGCTGAAATGAATCGACGTTCGGGGCGCATTTCCGTTTGACATCGTGCGCTGGCCGACTATATTGCGCGGGCTTCAAAAGGTCCGTCTTTTTGGGGCACTGTTTGTCGTTCAAGGCCTGCCGGGCTTTAAAAGCATCACGCGCAACCCGACACAAAGACTTGTCAGCCGGATCAGAAAACCGGAGAGACAGGCGCCTGAGTTCGACCCTAAAGCAGCCGGTAACCGGTCCATCCGGACGCCGGTATGTTCAAAAACGAAAAGAAGGACGTGCGAGACATGTTCGCAGTGATCAAAACCGGCGGCAAGCAGTATACTGTCGCTGCCGACGACCTCCTGAAGGTCGAAAAACTCGATGCCGAAGCCGGCAGCACCGTCACCTTCGAGGACGTGCTCATGGTTGGCAACGGCACGGACACCACCGTTGGCGCGCCGCTCGTGGAAGGGGCCAGCGTTGTTGCGGAAGTGGTCGAACAGGGCCGTAACCGCAAGGTCATCGTGTTCAAGAAGCGCCGGCGTCAGAATTCCCGCCGCCGCAACGGCCACCGTCAGGCATTCACCCTCGTCAAGGTGACCGACATCCTGACCGGCGGGGCGAAACCGGCCAAGAAGGCAGCGCCGAAAAAGGCTGCGCCGAAGGCCGAGGAAACCGTTGAGGCCGCTCCGGCCGCTGCAGAAGCTGCAGAAGGCGGAGATGACCTGAAGAAACTGGACGGCGCCGGTCCGGCCGCTGTGAAGAAGCTGAACGAGGCGGGCATCACCACCTTCGCTCAGATCGCAGCCATGACCGCTGACGATGTCGCGCGCGTTGAAGAAGAGACTGGCCTGAAAGGCAAGTTCGAACGCGGAAACTGGGTTGAACAGGCCAAGGAACTGGCAGGCAACTAAGCCGCCGTTTCACGAGCACTGTTAAGAAGAATTCGAAGAACGAGGAGTTCTAACGATGGCACACAAAAAGGCAGGCGGTTCATCCCGTAACGGCCGCGATTCCGCAGGCCGCCGTCTTGGCATCAAGAAATACGGCGGGGAATCCGTGATTCCCGGCAACATCATCGCTCGTCAGCGTGGCACCCAGTGGCACCCGGGCACCGGCGTGGGCATGGGTAAGGACCATACCATTTTCGCGACCGTGGAAGGCAAGGTTGAGTTTCAGGCGAAAGCCAACAAACGAACCTTTATCAATGTGGTCCCGGTAGCGGAAGCTGCGGAGTAAAGCCGACGTGAAGTTTCGAAACGCCGGCGTCCCGTAAGACCCCGGCAGTTCGAGACAGGTCAGCAACCGGCCAGTCGAAGATCCAAGGGGGAGATGGGATGCCATCTCCCCCTTGATGTGTTTTTGACTGGAGGAAATGATGGTTGTTGAAAGCGATGGGTTACTGGACGAGAGCAGTCTGATCGCGGCCCCGTTGCCGCAGGACGCGGTTCGTGTGCGGCTCGACAAGCCGCGGATGGACGATCTGGCCGATCTGGTTTATCTGGCCAACAACAAGACCGTGGCGGCGAACCTCGCCACCATGCCCCACCCCTTCACCACCGAGAACGGCAAAGCGCTTATCGCCAGGTCCGGGCATTACCGGAAGAACACGGCTCTGTTCGCGATCCGGCTGAAAAGCACCGGGCGGCTGATCGGCATCGCCCGCTACGCGGCCGTGGAAGACGACGGACCGGTCCAGATCGGCTATTGGCTGGGCGAACCGTTCTGGGGACATGGCTATGCGACCGAAGCGGTGCATTCGCTCGTCGACCATGCCTTCACCTATCACGACATCGACGAGCTGCAGGGCGCCTGCAGGGTCACCAACCCCGCCTCGCGCAGGGTTCTGATCAAGTCGGGCTTCCAGTACCGGGATCAGTCGATGATCCGCTCCGTGGCCGCCGGCGGCTCCGTGCCCATCGAGCGCTACACGCTGGAACGGGCTGTCTGGAAGTCGATCAAGGGATGGGGGCAGGGACGATGATCGTTTTGCCGGAACTGAAAACGCGGCGCCTGGTTCTGCGTCCGCTGGAAGCCCGCGACGCATCGGCAATCGCCGATCTCGGTGGACGGGATTTCGAGATCGTCCGCTGGCTCACCGGCGCTTCCTGGCCCTATGTGGAAGGCGAGGCGGAAGATTTCGTCGGGAAGGTGGTCGGCACGGATCCGATGGAAACCGAGGCGGCCTTCGTCGTCACCCTCGGCGGCGTCTTCATCGGGGTCGTGGCGGTCTCGGCGCCCGGCGATCTCGAAGATCTGCCGGATCTGCCGACGCTCGGCTACTGGATCGGCCGCGCCTTCCAGGGCCATGGCTATGCCAGCGAGGCGGTGGAGGCCGTTCTGGAATGGGCCTTCGAGGCTTACGGCACGGATGCCGTCGCCGCGCGGGCCTTCGAGGACAACACCCGCTCGCGCGCGCTCCTGCGCAAGATGGGCTTCAAGCCCTACAGCCTGACCGAACGCTTCGCCAAGGCGCTCGACCGCAGAGTGTCCAACGTCGTCGTCCGTCTGGAGCGGGCCGATTTCGACATTCGGAAGGAGCCTGCCTGATGCTTCCGGAGATCCGGACCGGGCGCCTGCTGTTGCGTCCGGTCACATCAGAAGACCTGCCGGTCATCGCGAGACTGATCGGGGATTTCGAAGTCGCCAGAATGCTCTCTCTGGTGCCGCATCCCTATGCGCTGGAAGACGCCCGCGCCTGGCACGGTCAGAACGCGGGGCAGACCGAAAACGGTGAGCGGGCCTTCGCGATCGACAAAGACGATGGATTGATCGGGGTTGTCTCGGTCGGTCGCCCTGTGGAGGAGCCCGACCTGGGCTATTGGCTCGCAAGGAATTGCTGGGGGCAGGGCTATATGACGGAAGCCGGCCGCGCGGCCCTTGCCTGGCTGTTCGAAGCGACGGAGACCGCAACCGTGATGAGCGGCGCGCTCGTCGAAAACCCGGCGTCTCTGAACGTCCTGAAAAAACTGGGTTTCGAGGAGGCTGGTCCCTATCTGATCCCGGTCAGGGCGCGTGGAGAGGAGCTTCCCGGCACAAGGGTCAAGTTGCGCCGCGAGCGGTTCCTGGCGGAAGAAGGGGAACTCTCATGACCGGCGTGGAAATCAGAACCGAGCGCCTCGTCCTCCGGCCGCCCCGCCTGGACGATCTCGACCGCTGTGCGGAACTGCTGGGCGATTACGAAGTTGCCAAGATGCTTTCCCGTGTGCCCTATCCCTACGATCTGGAACGCGGCAGAAAGCAGTTGCGGAACGCGGCGGAACGCTGGACCGATTGGCGCAATGCGACGGACCTCGGCTTTCAGATCGACCTTGACGGAGAAATGATCGGCGGCTTCAGCTTCAAAAAGTTGCAGGAAACCCCGGAGATCGGCTATTGGCTGGGGCGCCCTTATTGGGGCCGGGGAATTATGAGCGAGGCGGCCGGGGCGGCGATCGACTGGCTGTTTCGCAACACGGACCACCCGTGCGTTGCCTGTGAGGCCATGACGGAGAACCCGGCTTCGCTCAAGGTGGCGGTAAAACTCGGATTCCGTGAAGTCGGTTCGGTGGACTGCGCCAGCCTGTCGCGCGGCGAAACGGTCTCCGCCATCCGCACGGAACTGACGCGAAAAGATTTTCTGAGCGGCCTTCGATCGGCTTGACGATCCGGGCCTGAAAGCACGACCAACTGGCAGCAGGACAAAAAAGAGAAAAACAATGAAATTCCTCGATCAGGCCAAGATCTATGTGCGCTCCGGCAACGGCGGGGCGGGCTGCGTGTCGTTCCGGCGTGAGAAATACATCGAATATGGCGGTCCGGACGGCGGCGACGGCGGCAAGGGCGGCGACGTGATCATCGAATGCGTCGACGGTCTCAACACGCTGATCGACTACCGCTACAAGCAGCATTTCAAGGCGGGTACCGGCATCCACGGCATGGGCCGGAACCGCACCGGCGCCCATGGCGAGGATGTGATCCTGAAGGTGCCGGTCGGCACGCAGATCTTCGAGGAAGACAACGAGACGCTGATCGCAGACCTGACCGAGCTCGGCCAGCGCGTATTGTTGCTCAAGGGCGGCAATGGCGGCTTCGGCAACGCCCATTTCAAGTCGTCGGTCAACCAGGCGCCGCGCCGCGCCAATCCGGGGCTCGAAGGCGAGGAGAAATGGATCTGGCTGCGGCTGAAGCTGATTGCCGATGCCGGGCTGGTCGGCCTGCCGAATGCCGGCAAGTCCACCTTCCTGGCGACCGTTTCCGCCGCCAAGCCGAAGATTGCCGACTATCCGTTCACGACGCTTCACCCCAATCTCGGCATCGTCCAGATCGACGGCCACAGCTTTGCCATGGCCGACATCCCGGGACTGATCGAAGGCGCTCATGAGGGCACCGGCCTCGGCGACCGCTTCCTCGGCCATGTGGAACGCACCCGCGTGCTGCTCCATCTGGTCGACGGATCGGGCGAGGAGGATCCGGGCGAGGCCTACCGGATCGTCCGCGGCGAGCTGGAAGCCTATGGCGCGGGCCTCACCGACAAGCCGGAAATCGTCGCGCTGTCCAAATGCGACGCGCTCAATGACGAGCTGATCGCGGAAAAGTCTGCGAGCCTGGAAGCGGCCTGCGGCCAGAAACCGCTGATCCTGTCCTCCGCAAGCGGCCTCAATGTCGACCGGGCGCTGCGCATGATCCTGCGCGCCATCGACAAGGACAAGGAAGACGCGGCCAATCAGGTGCCGGCCCCCGAGGACGAGGGCTGGCATCCGTGAGTTCCGCCGCCCGCAGCCTGAAAGGCCATAGCCGCATCGTCGTCAAGATCGGCTCCGCCCTGCTGGTCGAGCAGGGCGAGCTGAAGCGCGCCTGGCTGGATGCGCTGGTGTCAGACGTCGTCTCGCTGGCGGAAGCGGGCGCCGAAATGCTGATCGTCTCTTCCGGCTCGATCGCGCTCGGACGGGGCATTCTCGGCCTGCCGAGGGGTCCGTTGAAGCTGGAGGAAAGCCAGGCGGCCGCCGCGGCCGGTCAGATCGCTTTGGCGCAGGCCTATGCGGACGCGCTCGGCGCGCATGGCCGCAAGGCCGGGCAGATCCTCCTGACGCTTGGCGACACGGAAGAGCGCCGGCGCTATCTGAATGCCCGCGCCACCATCGGCACGCTTCTGAAACTCGGCGCCGTGCCGATCATCAACGAGAACGATTCCGTCGCCACATCCGAAATCCGCTACGGCGATAACGACCGGTTGGCCGCGCGCGTGGCCACGATGGCGAGCGCCGATTGCCTTGTGCTTTTGTCCGACATCGACGGGCTCTATACGGCGCCGCCGCATCAGAACCCGCAAGCCGTGTTTCTGCCGGAGGTTCCGCGCATCACCGCCGAGATCGAGGCGATGGCCGGCAGCGCCGGGTCGGAGCTGTCGCGCGGCGGCATGAAGACCAAGATCGACGCCGGCAAGATCGCCACCGCCGCAGGCACCTCCATGGTGATTACCTCGGGCAAGGAGCTCAATCCGCTGAAGCGCCTGGACGACGGCGCCAGGGGCACCTGGTTCCCGGCGCTGGCGACGCCGGCGAGCGCGCGCAAGGCCTGGATCGGCGGCCATCTGGAGCCGCGCGGCCAGATCGGCCTGGACGCGGGCGCGGTCAGGGCGATGAAGTCCGGCAAGAGCCTGCTGCCCGCGGGCGTGACTTCGGTCACCGGGTCCTTCATGCGCGGCGATGCGGTCATCCTGCTCAGTCCGGAAGGGCGGACGATCGGAAGGGGCCTGATCGCCTACGATGCGGACGAGGCCCAGCTGATCGCCGGGCGCAACAGCCGGGAAATCGAGGCGATCGTCGGATATCCGGGCCGCGCCGAAATGATCCATCGTGACGACCTGGTCCTCGAGCTTCCCGCGCTTGAATGAGCGCCGGGTGATCGCGAGGATGCGTTTTTGAACGGAACGCGCTAAAACGCTATCGAATGAACGGTTTGGCGAGCCGGTTGAACAGGAGTTGGTGAGTATGCTGGACGTAGTCGAGGCAAAGACGACCGAGGAACTGATGGCGGAGATCGGGCAGCGCGCCCGCGCCGCCGGCCGGATCCTTGCCACGGTCCCGGCAGAACAGAAGAACCGCGCCCTGAATGAAATGGCGAAAGCCGTCCGCGCCGCAACGCCGGCGATCCTTGCCGGCAACAGGCTCGACATCGAGGCGATGAAGGCCAACGGCCAGACCGAGGCCTTCCTCGACCGAGGCACTCTGACCGAGGAGCGCATCGAGGCGATTGCCCAGGCGCTCGAAGACATCATCGCGCTCGACGATCCCGTCGGCAGCATCATCGCCGCCTGGGAACGGCCCAACGGACTGAAGATCGAACGCGTGCGCACGCCGCTCGGCGTCATTGGCGTCATCTATGAAAGCCGGCCCAACGTGACGGCCGATGCAGGCGCGCTCTGCCTGAAGGCCGGCAACGCGGTGATCCTGCGCGGCGGCTCCGACACCATCCATTCCAACCGGGCGATCCACGCCGCCCTGGAAGAAGGGCTCGCGGCCGCCGGTCTGCCCGGCGATGCTATCCAGGTCGTTCCGGTGACCGACAGGGCAGCCGTCGGCGAGATGCTGCGCGGGCTCGACGGCAATCTCGACGTTATCGTGCCGCGCGGCGGCCGCAGCCTCGTGGAGCGCGTGCAGCACGAGGCGCGGGTGCCGGTCTTCGCGCATCTGGAAGGCCTGGTGCATGTCTTCGTCGACAAGGCCGCCGATCTCCGCATGGCCGTCGACGTGGTGCTCAATTCCAAGCTGCGCCGGACCGGCATCTGCGGCGCGCTCGAAACCCTTCTCGTCCATGAGGATGTCGCCCACAGCCACCTGCCGGTCATCGTCAAGGCGTTGCAGGACGAGGGCTGCGAGATCCGCGGCGGCGCCCGCGTGCGCGAGATCTGCGAAAACATCGTGCCGGCGAGCGAAGACGACTGGACGGCCGAATATCTCGACAAGATCCTCTCGGTGAAGGTGGTGCCGGATCTGGACGCGGCGATGGATCACATCGCCCGGTACGGCTCCAACCACACCGACTGTATCGTGACGGAGGATCAGGCGGCCGCGGACCGGTTCCAGGCGGAAGTCGATTCCGCGATCGTGCTGCACAATGCCTCGACCCAGTTCGCCGACGGCGGCGAGTTCGGCATGGGCGCGGAGATCGGCATCGCCACCGGCCGCATGCATGCCCGCGGGCCGGTCGGTGTCGAGCAGCTCACCAGCTTCAAATACAAGGTGCACGGGACGGGCCAGACGCGTCCATGAGTCCACTCAGTCTCGGCCCCGGACTTCACGCGGACTGGCTGAAGCTGCCGCACGCTGAAGCCGGCAACCGGATCGGTATCTTCGGCGGGTCGTTCAATCCGCCGCATTCCGGCCACCGGCTCGTCGCCGCGACCGTGCTCAAGCGCTTGGGCCTCGATCAGGTCTGGTGGTTCGTCTCGCCCGGCAATCCGCTCAAGAGCCATTCCGACCTGGCGCCGCTCGAAATGCGCCTGCACATGACCAGCGCGTTTGCGGACCACCCGCGCATGAAGGTGACCGCCTATGAGGCGGTTCTGGGCACGCCTTACACGGCCAGGACCGTCATGGCGCTCCGGTCGAGGCGGCCGGAGGTGCGATTCGTTTGGGTCATGGGTGCTGACAATTTAGCCGGCTTTCATCGCTGGCAGGACTGGCGGGGCATTGTCGGTTCGGTGCCGATCGCAATTGTCGACCGGCCGGGCGCGTCGCTGTCGGTCATGTCCGCGCCGATGGCGAAAGCCTATGAAAAATATAGGCTTCCGGAGGAAGAGGCAGCTCTTCTGCCGGATATGGAAGCGCCGATCTGGACCTTTTTGCACACGCCTCTGGACCAGGCGTCCTCCACCGATCTCAGGCAAAACCGGAGACGGTAAATTCCGGATTTCCTAAGAATATTTGCCTGTCTTGAAAATGCCAAACGGGAAGCGGTATTATGGGCGTGGTCGCGGCGAGCGCGGCCGAGGTACGGTCAACCGGTCCCGCATCCAAAACGGGTGACGTACGAAGTCGGACGTTTCTGTTCGTGACGACGTTGGGCGCAGGACGGCACAAACGGCGAAAGGCACAACACCTGACCATGACCTTTGAAAGTGGGCGGACAGCCATGTCCACTCCTCTGCAGGCTTCCGTAAGCGCAGATCTTGCGGCTGACCTTCTCGATACGGTCCTCACCAGTCTTGACGATTCAAAAGCTGAGGACATTGTTACCCTCGACATCGCAGGCAAAAGCTCCCTGGCCGATCACATGGTGATCGTGTCCGGCCGCTCCCACCGTCATGTGGGCGCGATCGCGGATCATTTGCTGAAGGACCTGAAGGAGGCCGGCGCCGGCAAGGCAACGGTCGAGGGCCTGAACACCTGCGATTGGGTGCTGATCGATGCGGGCGATGTGATCGTTCACATTTTCCGTCCGGAAGTTCGCGGTTTCTACAATCTGGAAAAGATGTGGGCTCCGGACGAGGACGAAACGCCGCACTATATCGGTTGAGACGGTTATGAGGTCCTGAAGCAGGACCTCTGTCCGCCGAGGGACTAAATTCACCGGATCGAATTCCGGCGGTGGTTTTATGCGCTTTATGCTTTCCTGCATTGGCCGGATGAAGGCCGGTGCGGACAAAGACCTTTTCGACCGCTATCTGGACCGCGCCCGCAAGACCGGTCGCGTTCTCGGCATCACCGAAGTCATTCTCACTGAAATGCCGGAAAGCCGCGCCCAGAGAGCGGATGACCGCAAGGCGGAAGAGGCCAAGGCCATTCTCTCCGCGCTGCAGAGCGGTGCCCGTCTCGTGGTGCTCGACGAAAACGGCAGGAACCTGACCAGCCCGGATTTCAGCCGGAAACTGGAAAGCTGGAAGGACGAGGGCGTGCCGGAGGTCGTCTTTGCCATCGGCGGGGCGGATGGCCACGGCCAGGACGTTCTGGCCAGGGCGGACCTGAAACTGGCGCTTGGCGCCATGACCTGGCCGCATCAGATCGCCCGGATCCTGCTCGCCGAACAGATCTACCGTGCCATGACCATCCAGTCGGGCCATCCCTATCATCGTGCCTGAGTGGTGGCTGCACTCGCACCAGGTCCGGCGCCGGCCCCTTGATTTGACAGGAAACACCGTGATCCCAACGCTTCGAACAGAACGCCTGACCTTGCGTCCGATGAAAATGGCGGACTGGCCGGATTACGCCAATCTGATGCAGTCGGAACGGGCCCGCTACATGGGTGGCCCCATGCCGGAGGCCGCCGCCTGGCGAATGTTCTGCCATGACGTGGCGCTCTGGGAGCTGATGGGGCACGGCGCGCTGATGATCGACGACCGTGAGACCGGACAGACATTCGGCCAGGTCGGTATCAATCACGGCCCGCTCTTTCCCGAACACGAACTCGGCTGGTTCGTCTATCCGCATGCGGAGGGCAGAGGGATTGCCCACGAGGCGGCGAAAGCCTTCCGCGACTGGGGGCTGAAGGAGCGGGGCCTGCCGACCCTGGTCAGCTATGTGGAGCCGGAAAACCTGCGCTCGTGCAGGCTGGCCGAACGCCTGGGGGCTGCGCTCGACCCGGACGCCCCGCGCAACGACCCCGGGGACCTGGTGTTCCGGCATCCGGTAACCGTCTGAATTCTCGATCCAAATCGGTGCAGGATCTGCCGGACGCAGAATCGTGCCCTTGCCGCGTTCGGGACTGCCTGAACCGGGAAGTGACGAGATATCCTCTGAAAGGACTGCAGGGTCCTCAGCCGGCCCTGAATCATGAAAGATCTTTAATGGGACAAATCGGCTGAAAAGGGTACATTTGCCCGTATGTCGCCGCATTCGGCACGTAACGGTCGGCAATGGGAAGAATGAGGTTAGACGGAGCGCCGGTGGTCGCAGAAGTTAAAGAACTGGTCATTAGGGTAAACGGTTCGTTAACACTGACTGTGTATCGCAGATAGGTCTAACCTTTGGGAGCTGAGGCAGGTTGATACCGGATCGCATCAAGGCCGTGCGTCCAGGACTCAAGAGGCGGGCGGGATTCGCGCCGCTCTTGGGAGGCTTGCTTGCGGCCGCGCTGGTGTTGCCGCTGCCCGCCGGTGCAACCGAAAGCCTCGACGAAACGCCCCGGAACCAGCCCGAGGTTTCTCAGGAAGTCAGCGCCGCGCTCGAGCGCAAGAAGGAACGGGAACAGGAACTGGCCGCGCTGTCGCGCGACATCGAAGTCTCCACCGACCGGCAGGCCGCCATTGCCCGCGAGATCCGTTCGCTCGACCGGGACCGGGAAACGCTGAATGCCAAGATCATCGGCACGTCCGACACGATCAAGGGTCTGGAAACGGAGCTGAACGACACCGAAAGGCGCCTGAGAAGCCTCGGCGAGAACGAGGATGCGGTGCGGCTGTCGCTGATTGCGCGCCGCGATGTGCTGGCGGAGGTGCTGGCGGCGCTGCAACGGCTCGGCCGCCGCCCGCCGCCCGCCCTGGCGGTGCGTCCGAGCGATGCGCTGTCGGCGGTGCGCAGCGCGATTCTCCTGAACGCGGTGATGCCCGAGCTGAAGGTGGAGACCGAGGCGCTCGCCGCCGATCTGGAGGAGTTGCACCGGCTCAAGGCGGTGATCGCGGAGGAAAAAAAGCGCCTGCGCGGCGACGCGATGCGATTGGCTGAGGAAAAGTCCCGACTGGAGCTTCTTTTGAGCGCCAAAAGGCAGGAACATCAGAAGTCCGTACGGGACCTCGAAGACGAGAAGCGGCGGGCCGCGGAATTGGCGGAGCAGGCCGGGTCCCTCCAGGAGCTGATCGCGACGTTGGAAGCCGAAATCGAAAGCGCCCGCGAAGCAGCCGAGAAATCGCGCCAGGCGTCTCTGGAGGCGAAACGGCAGGCCTCGCGAAGGTTTGATCCGTTTTCCGACCCGGGAAGGCTCGCTCCGGTGATACCTTTCCAGGAGGCCAAGGGCCAGTTGCCGCAGCCGGTCGCCGGAACGCTTCTGAAGGATTTCGGCGAGGAAGACGAGTTCGGCGGAGTGACGGAAGGACAATCTATCGCCACAAGGCCGGGCTCTAATGTAACCTCGCCGGCGGATGGCTGGGTGGTCTATTCGGGACCGTTCCGTTCGTTCGGTCAGCTCTTGATCCTGAACACCGGCGACGGCTACCATGTGCTGCTGGCCGGAATGGACCGGATCGATGCAGAGTTGGGGCAATTTGTTCTTACCGGGGAACCGGTTGGTGTCATGGGCGCAACCCAGTGGGCAAGCGCCTCAACGTTCGGCTTGGGCTCGACCCAGCCGATACTATATGTAGAATTTCGGAAAGACGGCCGTGCGATCGATCCCACCCCCTGGTGGACGCGCACAGAAGAAGAAAAGGCTCGCGGATGATACGGAAAGCTTCCTTGCTGCTGGTGGGTGCCCTGATGGGAGCTGCAGCAGTTACGACAATGGCCCAGATGCCGCTCAATGTTTCCGTGGCAGCCAACGCGGCGGCAACGGATACCTACCGGCAGCTCAATCTGTTTGGCGACGTGTTCGAACGGGTTCGCTCGGACTATGTGGAAGTGCCGGACGATGCCCAGCTCATCGAAAGCGCCATCAACGGCATGCTGACGTCGCTGGATCCCCATTCCAGCTACATGTCTCCGAAGAGCTTCCGCGACATGCAGGTCCAGACCCGCGGTGAGTTCGGCGGCCTCGGCATCGAGGTCACGATGGAAGAGGGCCTTGTGAAGGTCGTCTCGCCGATCGACGACACGCCCGCCGCCAAGGCCGGCGTGCTGGCCGGCGACCTCATCACCTATATCGACGGCGAACAGGTTCAGGGCCTGACTCTGAACGAGGCGGTCGAAAAGATGCGTGGCCCGGTCAACACCGACATCGTTGTGACCGTCCGCCGCAAGGGCCGCGCCGAGCCGTTCGACATCACGATCACCCGCGACATCATCCGCATCCGCTCCGTGCGCTGGAGGGAAGAGGATGACGTCGGTTATGTCCGCGTGACCCAGTTCAACGAGCAGACCTTCGACGGCCTGAAAGACGGCATCGAGGAAATGAGCGCCCATATCGGCAAGGACAAGCTGAAGGGTTACATCATCGACCTGCGCAACAATCCGGGCGGTCTTCTCGATCAGGCGATTGCCGTTTCCGACGCCTTCCTCGACCGGGGCGAGATCGTTTCCACCCGCGGCCGCGAAGCCGAGGAGACCCAGCGCTACAATGCCCGTGCGGGCGACCTGACGGACGGCAAGCCGGTCATCGTGCTGGTGAACGGTGGCTCCGCCTCCGCGTCGGAAATCGTTGCCGGCGCGCTGCAGGATCACCGCCGGGCGACCATCCTCGGCACGCGGTCCTTCGGCAAGGGCTCCGTGCAGACCATCATTCCGCTCGGCGCCAACGGCGCGATCCGCCTGACGACCGCGCGCTACTACACCCCGTCCGGCACCTCCATCCAGGCCAAGGGTATCGTACCGGACATCGAGTCCCTGCAGGACCTGCCGGACGAGCTGGTCGGCCGGGTCGACACCAAGGGCGAAGCCGGTCTTCGCGGCCACCTGGAAGCCGCCGAAGGCGAGGAAGAATCCGGCAGCCAGGCCTATGTGCCGGCCGATCCGGAGGACGACACCCAGCTCAACCTGGCTCTCGACCTGCTGCGCGGCGTTCAGGCGAACAGCGCCTTCCCGCCGGTCTCCGACAGCGCGGCTGTCAAGAACTGACAAAATCCTTCATGTGCGCTGGTCCGCCAGCGCACATTTTCCGTTTTCGTTCTGCGTATCCTTAAAACACGATGATGCCGGTGGCTCGCCGGTCAAAAGGCTCAGGACGATATGTCGAGCGAAGATCTCACAGCTCCCCTAGGTATGGGAAAACGGCGGCTGGTGAAGCTGCCGTTCGGCCTTATCGGTGCCGGTATTCTGAGCGTGATCGTGACCACGACGCTCGTTTGGGTCGCTGTGGTCGACGATCCCTTCGGCGGTGAACCCGTCGCGGTGCTGCCGCTCGATGCCGTCGTGGAAGGGGTGACCTCGCAGGACATCGAAGTCGTCGAAATCCGGCCCGGGATCGGCGACAATCTGGGACCGAACCTGCGTCCCGAAACGAGCGATGACCTGCTCGGGCCCCGCTACGAAATGGTCATGCGCCCCGACGGCCTGGGACCGGACGCGCCGGTGGCCGGCCTTTCCGTCAATCCGGATACGAGGGTGAGCGAACGCTCCGATCTCGGTTTCCTGCCCAAGATCAGCGATGCCGGCGTCCGGCCGCTCGACGCCTATTCCCGGCCGGTCGTGCGTGAATTTTCCTCGATCCCGAAAATTGCCGTTATCGTCAACGGGCTCGGTCTGAGCGAGGCGGGCACCCAGAACGCCATCAGCAGGCTCCCGGCCGACGTGACCTTCGCGCTCGCGCCCTATGGCGAGGAACTGGACCTGTGGATGCGCCAGGCCCGCACGCAGGGACATGAACTGCTGCTGCAACTGCCCCTGGAGCCATTCGATTTTCCCGACAACGACCCCGGTCCGCACACGCTTCTCGTCAGTCTCAGGCCGAACGAAATGATGGACCGGCTGCACTTCCTGCTGACGCGCGCCACGAATTACGTCGGCACGATCAACGAAATGGGCGCGCGCTTCACCTCCACGAAACCGTCCATGGAGTTCCTGCTGGAGAAACTGAGGGCGCGGGGGCTGATGTTCGTCGACAACGGCAGTTCTTCGCGCAGCATCGCGGCCGACGTCGCCGCGGAAACCAGAATCCCGTTCAGCGGTGTCGATGTGGTGCTGGACGAAGTGCCACGGGAAGACAACATTGACGCAAAGCTGTTGCAACTCGAAAGTATAGCTCGTGCACGCGGGGTCGCCGTGGCGGCCGGTTCCGCGCTTCCCGTGACCGTGCGCCAGCTTGAAAAATGGACGCGGGATCTGGAAGAACGCGGCCTGCAACTCGTGCCGGTCAGCGCGACCATCGACAGATAGTTCTCAACATAGGTGCACGCGTGACGAAGCTTGAACTCGGACCGGGCTTTCCGGAGCCAGCAGAGGGGCTTCCGTACCGCCCCTGTGTCGGTATCATGCTGATCAACCGGCAAGGCAAGGTGTGGATCGGCAGCCGCGACGACGGCAACGGGTCCTCCGCCTATGACTATATCTGGCAGATGCCCCAGGGCGGCATCGACAAGGGCGAGACGCCGGAACACGCCGCGCGGCGCGAGCTTTATGAGGAAACCTCCATCAAGTCCGTGACGCTCCTCGAAGAGGCCCCGGAGTGGTTCGCCTACGATTATCCGGAGGAAATCGTCCGGGCGACACGAAAGGGCAAGTATCGCGGCCAGGCGCAGCGCTGGGTCGCCTACCGGTTCGACGGTTCGGAGGACGAGATCGACATCCTGAACCCGCCCGACGGCCACACCGCCGAATTCAACGGCTGGCGCTGGGAGGACGCCGCGCGTCTTCCCGGCCTGATCGTGCCGTTCAAGCGTCCGGTCTATGAGCGTGTGGTGGCCGCCTTCTCGCATCTGACCGCCTGAGGCCTGGTCACCCGGTTTCGGAGCCGGCGCGAACCACTGTTCTCAATCCTGAGGAAGCGCGGCAGCGGTGCCTCGAAGGACGGGCTGCACAATCAGGAGCAAGGGCCCATCCTTATGCCGGACAGCACTGCTTCAAAGGGTCCGGAAGGCAGCCCTACGCTTGTCTGGAATGACGGCCCAGATTAGTCCCTTGCTCCGCAGCCTGCCGCCCATCCGGAAACGCGTCACGCCTCTCAATCCAATGGTTCGGTGCGCCGTAGCCCGCAGGAAGTTCCCTTCCTGCGGGCTAGGGCTTGCTGAGGTCCCTCAGTTCGCCTCGACGCTCACGCTGAGGAGATCCGGCAGGGTTTGCGGAGCGGCGGCCAGGCTGCCGATGATGGTCGCCATCGGAACGGGGTTTTCAGGCTTCAGGGTCAGCCGCAGCTCGCCGGGCTCCTTGAGGAATTTCGAGGCCGCTTCGCTGACCATCTTCGTGAAGGCTTCGTTCTGCAGAATGGCGGTGGCTCCGGCGGCCTGGGCAACGAGGGCCTCGCGGAAGACATTGTCCGGAACCCCCTGCAACTCGGCGATATGGGACACGCCCTTGCCGGCCAGGCCGCTGTCCTTGTAGACGACGGTCGCGTCGACGAATTGCGCGACGACCGCTGCCATCTGTCCCTGGCCCTCCGGATCTTCAAAGAACTCCTTGGGCACGTTGGCAAAGCGTGCGGACGCTTCGGCGGTGCCAAGCCCCTCGATGTCCAGCATCAGGCGCTCCAGGCGCAGCTCCAGCGTCGCCTCGTCCCAATAGAGACGGGTTTCGTCCGACCAGACGACGGTCTCCAGACCGAGCACCTGAAGGAAGGCCTGCGCGTCCTGATCCTCGATGGAGCTGATCGGAATCCGGATGCCGTCATTCTTCAGATAGAAGCTGGTCGGAACGGGCGGAACGGTGGTGGAAAGATTCAGTTCGGCCTTGCCGATCTGTGTCCGGCCGACCTCCGGAATGTCCACGTCCAGTCCCTCGACCTCATAGCTGAAAGACCGCGGCAGGAAGGCCCGCGCAACGTCGATCATGTGGTTTTCGGCGTAGTTCGGATCCGCCATCAGCGTGCTGATCATGGAGCGCATCGGCGCGTAGTCGGCAAATTCGATATCCCCGATGGCCGCCCATTCCAGCTTGGCCGAACCGCCGTCCGGCAGTTTCGGCGCCTCCAGCCCGACGACCAGCATCTCGCCGATGCCGTCCGAGCTGACATCGGTCATCGCCATTTCCTTGATGGTGAGGTCGATATCGTCCTTGGGGCCGGGTGTCGGAATGCCGATCGAAATCCCGCTGATCCGCGCGTCGGCCACGGCGAAGGCGCGGTAGAGCTGGAAGATGCCGGTGATCAGCTGATCGGGCGAAGGCGCCTTCTTGTTCAGAAGATCGTCGAACAGCGCCAGGAAATCATTGTCCCGCTTGGTCAGCGTGATCTCGGTGATGGACGCCTTGTCCACGGCCATCTTGATGGCGAGGCCGGGCGCGACTTCCTGCGTGCTTTCATAGTCGACCGTGGACCCCGTGCGGACCAGCGTATAGGTGTCGCCGGTCTCCGGAACATCCGGATCGAACAGGTCGAACATGGCCGCCATGTCGATGTCTTCGTAGTGGGTCTTGCCCTGGCGCGTCGTCTGGTTCAGCATCTGCCCCGAGGCCGGGTCGAGCGTCTGGAACTCCTGGATCACCAGATCGATCGTATATTCGCCGACCTTGCCGTCTTCCACATTCGTGATCCTGTAGCCGTCCATCTGCATGGAGCCGGAGGCGACCTGCGTTTCGGTGCCGTCCTGGTTCGCATAGGCCTCGAAGGTGACGCCGGTGTTTTCGATCGTCACCTCGTCATAGGACGCCAGCAGAGCGGTCTGGAAGAAGGGCAGCCAGCGGCTCACCGGATGCGTGGCGTCTTCCGCGGGAATTTCCGGCATGGTGAAGCTGTAATTCGTCGCATACATGCCGGCGAGCCGGCCGTCGGCCGTCAGGCGGCCTTCGTTTTCGACGGATGCGGTCATGACCAGCTGGGTATCGTTCGAATAGGTCCAGCTTTCCGCTTCGAAATCGCCGTCCTCATGGGCCAGTCCAACGATGGTCAGTTCGCCGCTCGACATGGAGATGAGATAATCCAGATCCCTCGGCTTGGCGGGTTCCGTCTGGGCGGACTCGTCCTTGGCCGTCAGGTCCTTCTCCTTGGGCGGAAGGTCCGCGATCTTGCCGCTGAAGGTGAGCGTGCTGCTCTTGACGGTCAGGGTGTCGCTGTTCTGGTCATACGAGACGGCGCCGTTTTCGACCTCGATGCCGAGGGCCTCCAGGCCGTCGACATAGGCCTGGAAAGCCTGTTCGCCCGTATCCTGTGCGAAGGCGCCGCTGGAGATCAGCACCAGCGCCGAGCTTAAGGAAAGGAGCCGGCCGGACGTCCTGGCGGAGTGTGAGCAGGAAGAAAAAACAGACGGAGAAAACAATGCCTTGGCTCCAAATGAGAAAATCGGAATTGACCGGATGAATCGCGGCCGGTTCCGATATGAGGGACATTTTCGACCTTTCCATGACTATGACCCATTCTCATGACAAGGTCGAATCAACCCGCCGGGATCATGCGCCGGAAGCAAGCCATTCCGCACGGACGATGTCATCCGTTTCCTCAGCCAGAGCATCGGTTGTGAAATGCTGCACCGTTTCGGCGGCCGCAAGGCGGCGGAAAGCCCAGACAGCCGTGCCCCTGACAACCGGGTCGGGATCTTTCAAAAGAGGCCGGACCTTGTCGGTGAGCTCGGGCAGGCCGGAATTGCCGGCCGCGATCAGCACGTTGCGCAGGAACCGGTTGCGGCCGATGCGTTTGATCGGCGAGCCGGAGAACAGCTTGCGGAAGGCCGTATCGTCGAGCGCCAGGAGGTCCGCCAGTTTCGGGTTCTTGAGATCCTCCCGGGCAATCAGCCTGGCTTCGCGCGCAGCACTTGCGAACTTGTTCCAGGGGCAGGCCGCGAGGCAGTCGTCGCAGCCGTAGATCCTGTTACCGATCGCCTCGCGGAATTCGGCCGGCACCGGTCCCGGATGCTCGATCGTCAGGTAGGAGATGCAGCGGCGGGCATCGAGCTGATAGGGCGCCGGAAAGGCGCCGGTCGGGCAACTGTCGAGGCAGGCCCGGCAGGAACCGCAGTGATCCGTTTCCGCGCCGCTCGGCGGCAGGTCCAGGGTGGTGAAGATCGCGCCGAGGAAAAACCAGGATCCGAGCTCTCTGGAGACCAGATTGGTGTGCTTACCCTGCCAGCCGAGACCGGCGGCCTCGCCGAGCGGCTTTTCCATCACCGGCGCGGTGTCGACGAACACCTTGACGTCGCCGCCCGCCCGCGACACCAGGAAACCGGCAAGCTCCTTCAGGCGGCCCTTGATGATGTCGTGATAGTCGCGGTGGCGGGCATAGACCGAGATGCCGCCCGTGCTCCCGTCGTTCAGATGGGCGAGCGGATGGTTTTCAGGCGACCCGTCCGGCCCGTAATTCATGGCCAGCATGATCACGGATTTCACCTCCGGCCACAGGGCAGGCGGCGAGGCACGACGCTCCGCCGTGTCGGCCATCCAGGCCATGGTGCCATGATAGCCCTTGTCCAGAAAGCCGCGCAGCCGGTCTCCGGCCTGCGGGATGCCGTCCGCCGGGGCAATCCTGACATCGTCGAAACCGAGCCGGTGCGCCTTTTCGCCGAAGGCGGTCAGAAGCTTTTGGGTCTTTTTGTCCAAGACTGATCGCAGCGCGTGTTGGGTCCGTTCGGATGGACGATGCGGAAGAGTCTACGAGGCCGGACTCTAGAAATCCAGATCCGCATAGGTCTGCGAGGCCGGCATGCCCAGCACCTTTTCGCCGAGCAGAGGGCGCATGCTGGGCCGCGATTTGACCCGCGCGTACCAGCTCCGCATGTCTTCTTCCTCTCCCCAGGGCACTTCGCCCAGATAGTCAGCGCAGGACAGGCAGGCGGCGAGTGCGAAATCCGCGAAGGTGAGCCTGTCGCCGGCCAGCCAGCGGCGTGAGGCAACGAGATAGCCGAAATATTTCAGATGGTGCCGGATGTTCGCCCGGGCGACCCGGAGCGCCGCCGAATCCGGTTCGCCGCCGCCGGCGGATTTCGGCATGATCTGCTTGTAGATGCGCTCGCGCACCAGATGCCCGACCACCTCCTGGTCGAACTTGCCGAGGCTCCACTCCACCAGGCGGCGGGTCTCCGCCCTCGCGTCCGGGTGGTCCGGCATCAGCCGCCGGTCGGCGACCGCATAGCCGCGGGTCTCGTCCAGATATTCCATGATCGGGCCCGGGCCGCAGATCGCCGGACCCTCGTTCTCCACCATCACGGGGACGGTGCCGGCGGCGTTCAGCATCAGGAGCTGCTGCGGCCGCTCCCAGGGGTTCACATGGTGCTCCTCGAAGACGGCGCCGTATTCGCTCAGGATGAGCCTGATAAAGCGCGACGACGGCGAGAACGGGTGGTGGTAAAGCGTGAGCATTTAGGGGTTTAGAGCCTGAACTGTGGCAAGACTAGGGTCAGAACCGACCAATATGAAGCCAATGGTATGAGCCGTAGTCTGAGATCGCGTTATGAGGGAGTTTGACTCGGATATGGTTATCAAGGGTTTGACGCGGCTTCTCCGCTCCGTCAAATAAGCGGCGGCCGGTTATCGGCCGATGAGTCGCGAGACATACCGGGTGCGGCCGCACGACTTCAAGCCGTTTGGGGAACAGATACACAATGGACGGTCAAACGATTGTAAACGCTCTTATTCTGGGGATTGTCGAAGGGCTGACCGAGTTCATTCCGGTGTCCTCCACCGGCCATATCCTGCTTCTGGGCCACTTCCTGGGCTTCGAAAGCACGGGCAAGACCTTCGAGGTTCTGATCCAGCTCGGCGCCATTCTGGCGATTCTGTCGGTTTATTTCGGCAGGCTGTGGACTTTGGCGGTCACCCTGCCGAGCGACCCGGCCAGCCGCCGCTTCGTGGCCGGCATCCTGATCGCCTTCCTGCCGGCGGCCGTGATCGGCGTGCTGCTGCACGGCTTCATCAAGGAGGTGCTGTTCGAGACCCCGGCGCTGATCTGTACCACCCTGCTGGTCGGCGGCATCATTCTTCTGTGGATCGACCGGCTGCCCCTGAAGCCGCGCTATACCAATGTCATGGACTACCCGCTGTCGCTCTGCCTGAAGATCGGCGTCTGCCAGTGCCTGGCGATGGTGCCGGGCGTCTCCCGCTCCGGCGCCACCATCGCGGGCGCGCTGTTGATGGGCACCGACAAGCGCTCGGCGGCCGAGTTCTCGTTCTTTCTCGCCATGCCCACCATGGCCGGCGCCTTCGCCTACGATCTTTACAAGAACCGCAACGTGCTTTCGATGGACGATGCGATGATCATCGCGATCGGCTTCGTCGCCTCCTTCATCGCCGGCGTGTTCGTGGTCAAGGGGCTCCTGGACTTCGTCTCCAAGCACGGCTTCGCGCCCTTCGCCTACTGGCGGATCGTCGTCGGGCTGGCCGGTTTCGCCGGGCTTTATTTCCTAGGCTGATTTTTCCAGTCGCGCCGTGCCGCTGTAGATTTGCCTTAGGTCCTCAAGTTCCTGCGCCAGTTCCTGGCGCAGGTTTTCCGGGCCGACCAGCTCCGCGCCGGGCCCGAGCCAGCGGACCAGCGGCAGGATGCGCGCCCGTTCCGTTGACGGGATGCTGACCAGGATCCTGCCTTCCCCGGCGGGGGTGAACACCGCGTGGCGGTAGTACCAGTCCGCGCTGAGCCGCTGTGCCTGGCCGGCGGTGATCAGGATCTCGGCGATCTCCTCTTCCTGCTCCCAGCGGCGCATGGCCTGGGAGAGCCACGCCCCGCCGAGCAGGCTCCGGATCGAGAACTCCTTGTCCGGGCGGAAGAACAGGCCGCTGATTTCCAGGTTGCGCACCCGGTCGGCCCGATAGACCTTGAGCAGGTCCGTGTCGACGCAGCGTCCGGCGAGATACCAGAAGTCGCGGTCGAACATGACGCCATAGGGTTCCACGTCGTGGGACTTCAGGGTCTTGCGGGCGGGGTTCACATGCTCGAAGCGCACACGCTTGCTGTCTAGGATGCCCGCCATGAAGCCATCCAGCGCCGTCTGCCAGTCCTCCGTCGGTTCCGCCTTCGTGCCGGAATGAAAGATATCCGGCGGGATCGGCTCGATGCCGACGATCCGGTCGGCTTCCTTTAGAAGCCCGTGAACGCTCTTCGGCAGGGAGGCGAGCAGCTTCTTTTCAGCCGAGGTCAGGTCGGCGGCGAGCGGCACCGTCCGGCTGGAACGCACCAGCGCCATGGCTGTCAGGAGCGCAGCGGTCTCGTTGCGGGTCAGCGCGACGGGCGGCTGGATATAGCCGCTGGCAAGCCGGTAGCCGCCCTCCGCGCCGCGTTCCGCGTCGACCGGAACGCCAAGGGCGATCAGCCGGTCGATGTCGCGGTAGATCGTCCTGAGCGAAACGCCGAAGCGTTCCGCAAGCACGGTCGCCGGAATGAGTTTGCCGCCTGTCAGCAAGAGCAGAATGCCGAGAGCGCGTTCAATCGGATTCATGGAATCGGTCCTGCGGGATTGGATTTCGAAAAAAATCATAGCCTGAGAACATAACGAGATCAAACCTGACTCCCTGCTGTCAGGATTGCTCTGTCATTGTTCTCCTGTCCCCGGAATTCGGGGTGGTTTTATCCCCCAGGAGAAGTGAGATGAGCGTTGAAATCGAAACCGTATTCCGCAACCGGGCGCAGAGCCGCGGTCTTCTGCTATCTGCCCTTCGCGTATGTACCGCTGGGCTTCGCCGTTATTTCCGCCGCAGGGCCGCTCACAGGGCCTTGTCTCATCTGACGCAGCAGGAGCTCAAGGATATTGGCCTGATCCGCACGGAACTCGGCTACCGAGAACTGCATCAGGACCGGCTCGGTGCCGACTATTGGAACCGCTGACGGAGCCCCGCGGCTGATACTGAATCGTGTCAGCCGCCGGACTTGCGCGTGAGCGCCTTGATCTCCGGCTTGTTCCACGCAAGGAACATCACGATGAGTGCGAGAATGGCCATGACGATCACGCCGTAGAAGGGCAGGTCGAGATCGATGCCGATCAGCTCGCCGCCGAGCAGCGAGATGATGCCCGCATCCAGGGTGAAGACCGCGATGGTCACCCCCATCACCCAGCCCTGTTCCTCGTCGCTGACGGACGCCGAATAGAGCCCGAGAAAGGTCGGGTAGGCGATGCCGAAGACGAAATAGAAGCAGAACACCGGAATGAAGGTCAGGATCGCCACCGGCGAGGCCAGGAAGGCGGCCGCGGAGACCGCCCAGACGATGAAGGTGATCGTCAGGATGGCTTCCTTGCTGAGGAGCTTCTGCGCCGGCACCACCAGGAAGGTGCTGGAAAAGGCCAGCGCGACGCCGATGGTGAGCATCACCATGCTGCCGCCGAGCGTGCCGTAGCCGAAGCGGCTGGTCAGGTAATTGTCGACGAAGATATAAAACGACATGTTGGCGATGTGGAACAGGAAGAACACGATCGTCAGCCGCGCGACCTTCGGATATTTCGTGACCTGCCACAGAAGTTCGAAGATCTCCGCCGGGCGGAAGACGAAGGGCTGACGTTCGGCCTGCCTGTCGTGTTCGTCCCGGAAGGCGAAGAACACCAGAAGGATCGCGACCGCCACGAGGCCGAAGCAGGCGTAGAACGGCGTCTTCACGCTGGCGATGCTGCCGAACACTACCGGATCCGACAGGAAGCCGCCGATGATCGGCCCGCCGACCAACCCGAAGCTGACGCCGGTGATGATGTAGCCCATGTTGCGGTTGCGGTCCTCGTCGTCCGTGCTGCCGTCGATCATGGCGGCCTGGGCGATCGGCTGGTTGCCGGCGGTGAGCCCGGTGATCGCCCGGCCGAGGATCAGGAGCAGGAAACTGTTCACGTAAAGCGCGGCGATGGTCAGCGCATAGCCGCCGAGCGCGCCGAACAGGCAGATCAGGATGGCGTTCTTGCGGCCGATCACGTCCGACAGTTTCGAGATATAGGGCGCGCCGAAAAACCAGCACAGGAAGAACACGCCGATGATCAGCCCGTAGTCGAAATGCCGCGTGGCGTCCGCGGTGTCCTTGGCGAGCATCGAGGTGCCGGGGTCCATGATCAGGCTGTTGATGATCGGAAACACCAGCCCCTGTCCCAGAAGATCGACGAACACCACGAACAGCAGCGTGACTTTTGCAAGAAATGACATCTGCGCCTCCCCCTCGGCAAAAGAGCCTAGGAGAAAGGCGGAAAAGCTGCAACGGAAAGCTGTGGCGGCAGAATGCGCTATCGGCCGTGAAGCGTGAATGGACGGCCTGAGCCCTTCTTTGCCAGAGCAAGGCTCAGTTTTCACTCTGTGCATCATCGCCAGCTTGACCCGGCGATCCAAGCCGTGGACGTGCCTTTGAGAATTCAGGACTATTGGAGAAGAAACGGCATGGCTGCAATGATCAGGTCAGCTGATGTCCGGTTTGATTTGGCACTGGCGAATGGGACGAAGTTGGAAGCTGCCCATTTGCCGCCCCTGCGCAGGCAGGGGCCAGTAAACACCTCTGTTTGCGAAACAGATTGTCATCGGGCTACTGGATCCCGGATCTCCGCTTCGCTGCGTCCGGAAAGGCAAGTGAGGATATCTCCTGCCATATCCCGCAGTACGGCGGATGGAAGTTTCAAAACATCATCGATGCCCCGCCCGGACGTTCCGGGTATTAACCGGGACAGCGGTGGATCAAGTGACGGCATGACCGACCGGGACGCAATGGCCTGTCAAATCAGCTTTTGTCATCCCGGCTGGAGCGCAGCGGAAGGCCGGGATCCAGTAATCGCTTGTCCGGCTGTCTTTTTCCATCGCCCGCCACGCGGCGTACTGGATCCCGGTCTTGCCGCTGACGCGTCAAACCGGGATGACATCGAGAGGTTAAGTCCGCTCCCCGAATAACGGAGTTGATGACAATGGAGGCGTCTTCTCGCCACGCTCACCGGTGTCGTGCCCGGACTTGATCCGGGCATCCATGCCGTTCCGTTGCCCACAAGGAAGGCTTTGCAGTGAGGCACCGGCCGGCAACAGCCGTCATGGCACGGCCTGATCCCCTTCCCCCTTGTGGGGAAGGGTTAGGGACGGGGGTAAACGAGAAGGGCCAGGGATGAGGACAAACAGCAAAGCCGTATTTCCCTGAAAGTCGATCGAAGGGGGATCTGCGGCAGCGAAGAGCGGCCGGTCCCGGCCCGCCGTTGCCCTTCAGGCCGGCCGGTGGGCGTCGTACTGGCCGTGTTCGCGGAACCGGTCGAGATAGGTCGGCAGCACGGCGGCAAGGGTTGCCGGGGCAATGCCCAGGCCTTCCAGGGTGCGGCCCTCCGCCTTGGCCGCTTCGGAGACGACATTGTCGGATTTCAGGAGTTCCACCTGGTCGGCCGTCAGCGGTGCGCCGGGCACGAGCTGCAGGACCTTGCCGAGCGCCGAGGCGATTGCGAAGGGAACCGGAACGAGCGGGCGGGAGCGCCGGGTGATCTCCAGCATCTCCTCCAGGCAGTCCTTGAAGCTTTTGACTTCCGGTCCGCCGAGTTCATAGACCGTGCCGGCCTTGAGGCCGCCGTCGACGGCCCGGGCGGCTGCCTCGGCGACATCGCAGACATAGACCGGCTGGAACTTCGTCTCGCCGCCGCCGATCAGCGGCAGGACGGGCGAGAAGCGCGCCATGTCGGCGAACTGGTTGAAGAAATTGTCCTCCGGACCGAAGACGACGGACGGCCGCAGGATGACGCTGCCGGGCAGCGTCTCCAGGACGCCGGCCTCGCCCGCCGCCTTGGAGCGGGCATAGGCGGAGGAGCTTTCCGCATCCGCGCCGATGGCGGAAATGTGGGTGATGCCGGAAAGACCCGCGCCGCGGGCGGCCTCGGCGATCGCCCGCGGACCGAAGGCCTGCACGGCGTCGAAGCTCTGCTTGCCGGACGGCGCCAGGATGCCGACCGCGTTGACGACGGCGTCCGCGCCGATCACGGCCCGGTCGACGGACCAGCGGTAGCGCAGGTTCGCCTGTACCGGCATGATCTGCCCCGGCATGCCGAGCGGCTGCAGGTGGGTCGCGAGATCCGGACGCCGGACGGCGGCGCGCACCCGGTAGCCGCGCTTTGCGAGCGCCTGAACGATATGCCGGCCGAGAAAGCCCGATCCGCCGAAAACCGTGACGAGTTTGCCGTTAAGGGGTGTGGACATCCTGAAATGCCTTCTGTCGCGTCAAAAGGGGTGTCCGGCCAGTGTGTTCGCCGGGTATTGCCCTAGTCTCTTAGCCCTTTGCGCGCGGCGTGTGAAGGGCCCGGGAGAACCTTGGCGCGATTGATCGAAAAAAGTCGCATTCTATGATTGACAAGCCGTAGCCCGGCCCTTACAAGCCCCCCTCACAGCCCAGGTGGCGGAATTGGTAGACGCGCTAGCTTCAGGTGCTAGTGCTCGCAAGGGCGTGGAGGTTCGAGTCCTCTCCTGGGCACCAAATTCCGGTTTCGGACAGACTACCATCATCCGAAACACTCCGAAAAAAGCTCCGGTTCGCCGGGGCTTTTTTCGTTTGTGGGATAACGCCCGTCGACCAGCAACACATGCGGCCCGACAAGCGAAACTCAATTGCATTGAAGGAACTTCCCACGTTCCCGGCTGTCATCCCCGCGGAAGCGGGGACCCAGGAACCTCTTGCATTGCCGCTGAGTTCGTCCGCTCGCCACATGGAGGCCGGGGCTTCGGTTCGCACTTCGCTTGACTGGAGATAGGCATCGGAACTTGATGCTCCCCTCACCGTCGTCTTGCCATGGCTTGACCATGGCATCCATGCCGTTTCCCATCCGCACGATAGGTCTCAGCAGGTTGAAAGGTCACGGCATGGATCACCAGGTCAAGCCTGGTGATGACCGGTGATCGGAGTTAGGTCGAATTTCATTTTCTGAGTTGGTGACAATCTTGGCAGCTTCGCTCTTGTGCTCAGCAGAATCGGGATATCTTCCCGTAAAGGTTGATTTTGTCGCGCAACTCGGCACAGTTGCTGACAAGCCGTTTTGACAGCAGAGCTTTTATGACCGACCGGGTAGATGAATTCATTGAACGCTGGAGACCTTCCGGCGGCAGCGAAATGGCGAATTTTCAGTCCTTCGCGAATGACTTGACCGAGCTGATCGGGGTCGAGCGGCCCAAGGTCTCCGATGTCGATGGCGACTATTTGGATTACCGCTTCGAACGTCCCGTGACCTTCACCCACACTGGGCGCAAAAGCCGGGGAAGGATAGACCTTTACAAGCGCGGCTGCTTCGTTCTGGAAGCCAAGCAGGGCGGCGACCGGGTCAAAAAGGAGGACCAGGACCAACTGGCGCTGATTCTGAAAGAAGAATCCCCAAGGTTTCAGCATGCTCATGGTGTGCGCGGCACAGCCAAATGGGACGACACGATGCTCAAGGCGCGCAACCAGGCAGATGGCTATGCGCGCGCGGTTGCCCGGGAAGACGGCTGGCCGCCCTTCCTCATGATTGTCGATGTCGGTCACGTCATCGAGCTTTACGCTGATTTTTCCCGTGCCGGGCAAGGCTACAACCAGTTCCCGGACGGCAACCGTTACCGGATCGGTCTGGAGGATCTTCGGAACAAGGAAACGCAGGACCTCCTACGTGCCATCTGGACCGACCCGCTCTCACTCGATCCATCCTTGAAAACGGCCGAGGTCACGCGGGACATCGCCGCTCATTTGGCGGAACTGGGAAAGAGTTTCGAAGGCCAGGGACACGATAGCGAGAAAGTCGCCCGCTTCCTGATGCGCTGCCTGTTTTCTATGTTTGCCGAAGATGTGGAACTGATCCCCAGGGGCAGCTTTACGGATCTTCTGCACAAGCTGCGCGGCCATCCGGAGCATGCGGCGCCATCGCTTAAGGGGCTCTGGGAAACCATGAACACCGGTGGTTTTTCCCAGGTGTTGATGCAGGATTTGAAGCGTTTCAATGGTGGGCTGTTCCGGGACTCCGATGCCCTGCCGCTCAACAATCTGCAGCTCGGCCTGTTGATCGAAGCCGCCGAGGCCGACTGGAAACAGGTCGAACCGGCGATTTTCGGCACGCTCCTGGAACGTGCCCTCGACAAGCGCCAGCGCCACAAGCTCGGCGCTCACTATACACCGCGCTCCTACGTTCAGCGGCTGGTCACGCCGACGATCATGGAACCGCTGAGAGCGGACTGGAAGGATGTGCAAACCGCCGTTCAGCGCCTGATGTCGGATGGCAAGGAAACAGAAGCCCGTGCGGCGGTCCACGACTTTCACCGCAAGCTTTGCGAAGTGAGAGTTTTCGATCCGGCCTGCGGTTCTGGCAACTTCCTCTATGTCGCCATGGAAATGATGAAGCGGCTGGAAGGCGAGGTGACAGCCCTTCTGGAGGAACTTGGCGAGAGCCAGGCTTCTCTAGGGCTGTCAGGCCACACCGTCGATCCGCACCAGTTTCTCGGCATCGAGCTCAACCCTTGGGCGGCGGCGGTGGCCGAACTGGTGCTGTGGATCGGTTATCTGCAATGGCACTTCCGTACCCACGGCAAGGCATCACCCTCCGAACCGGTCTTGCGGGATTTCAGGAACATCGAGAACCGCGATGCGGTGCTGGAGTGGGAAGACCGGGAGTCGCGACTGGACGAGGCGGGTAAACCGGTCACCCGCTGGGATGGCGTTACTACCACGCGTCATCCGGTGACGGGCGAAGAAGTGCCCGATCCTGAAGCGCGGATTCAGGTCTACGACTATATCAAGCCGAAACCGGCGAAATGGCCCGAGGCAACTTTCATCGTCGGTAATCCACCTTTCATAGGCGCTAGCCGCCTGCGAGAGAGCCTTGGAGATGGCTATGTGGAAGCGCTATGGAAAGCCTATCCCAAGATGCCGCAAAGCGCGGATCTGGTCATGTTCTGGTGGGACAAGGCAGCATTGGCCGCCCGCGGCTACGATCCTAAAAATGGCAAGGGCACCCGCCGTTTCGGCCTAATAACGACCAACTCCTTGCGCCAGACCTTCAATCGTCGAGTGCTCGAGCCGCATCTCGACGATGCTAAAAAGCCTCTCTCCCTGCTCTTTGCTATTCCGGACCACCCCTGGGTGGATACTCAATTTGGCGCGGCGGTGCGGATCGCCATGACGGTTGGCGCACTAGGCAATCGGACGGGGCAATTGTTGATGATCTCAACGGAAAGCAAGGAGAAGAACGAGGCTGATGGTCGAGTTGTTAGTTTCAACCAACAGATTGGAAAGATCTTTGCGAACCTCCAAATTGGGGCAGATCTCGCGGGTGCAAAGTCGCTATTGGCGAACGAAGGTTTGTCATCGCGCGGAGTAATGCTGTTCGGGGCTGGCTTTATTATTGCAGTTCCAGAAGCAAAGCAACTAGGACTCGGTTTGGTTGACGGCTTGGAAAAACACATTCGAAAGTACAGAAATGGTAGAGATTTAGCTGCAACGCCGCGTGGTGTTATGGTGATCGACCTTTTCGGTTTGACTGAAGTTGAAGTGCGAGAACGGTTCCCTGCAGTCTATCAACATATCTTGGATAAGGTGAAGCCTGAGCGCGATGAGAACCGAGATAAGTTCATTCGGGAAAATTGGTGGGTATTTGGTCGGCCTCGCAGCGAAATACGGCCCGCGCTAAAAGGGTTGCGTCGTTACGTTGCAACCGTTGAAACGATGAAACATCGCGTCTTTCAGTTTCTTGATGCAGATATCTTGCCGGATAACATGCTTGTTGCAATTGCGCTCGATGATGCCGCAGATCTTGCGACTCTATCCAGTCGGTGCAGCGTCATTTGGTCTCTCGCAGCAGGTGGACGTTTGGGGGTCGGAAATGATCCCCGTTACAACAAGTCTCGATGCTTCGACCCCTTTCCTTTTCCTGAGCTCACTGAGTCCCAGAAAGCCGCCCTCCGTACACTTGGCGAAGAGTTGGACGCTCATCGCAAACGCCAGCAGGCCACCCATCCCAAACTGACGCTGACCCAGATGTACAACGTCTTGGAAAAGCTGAGCGCGGGCACGACTATCGAGGGCAAGGACAAGGAAATTTACGATCACGGACTGATTGGTATCTTGAAGGACATTCACGACCGCATCGATGCGGCGGTTGCCGAGGCCTATGGATGGCCGGTGGATCTGTCCGACGAGGAGATCCTGTTTCGCCTCGTCGCGCTCAACAAGGAGCGCGCGGCGGAAGAGGTCGCGGGCCATATCCGCTGGCTGCGCCCGGACTATCAGAATCCGGAAGGCAAACAGGCGGAAGCGAAGGGCAAGCAAGCCGAACTGGATGTCGGCGCCGCTATCAAGCTGGAAAAATCGCCCTGGCCCAAGGCTCTGCCGGAGCAGATCGCCGCCGTTCGCGAAGCTCTGGAAGATCTTGGCGAAGCGACACCCGAACAGATCGCCCGCCGCTTCCAGCGTGCCCGCACGGCTTCCGTTGAACCCTTGCTGGCAAGCCTGGCCGCATTGGGGCAGGCGCAGGTGATGGAGGACGGTCGCTATGCGGCTTGAGGGGGAGGAGCCCGAATGACACGGCGCTTTACAATCGAACCGACCGGAATGCCCGACCTGCCGGGAATGATGCTTGCTACGGTCGAGGCGTTGAAGCTGATGGGTGGGTCTGCATCGATCCAGGAGCTTGAGGAAAAGGTTATCGAAATAGAGGGCCTTTCCGAGGAAGAACAATCCTATACCCAGCCCGGAGACGATCCGCGTACGCGCGTTGCCTATTTTCTCGCCTGGGCGCGTACTTACCTTAAGCGCGGTGGTGCCTTGGAAAACTCGGCGCGTGGTGTTTGGGCATTGACCGACGATGGAGAGACCATCGTGAGCACCGGTCAGACCGAGGCGATCTACCGGAAAGTTCTTGAGGAAGAACGTGAGCGGGCAAAGGCGAAACGAAAGGAAAAACTGGCCAAGGAGGCCGCGCGCAAAGCGAAACGGCAGGAGGCGCCTGAACAACAGGTAGAGCTTGAAACGGAGGAAGACAACGGCGGCGTTGAGGATTGGAAGGTCAGGCTCTTGGATACCCTTCGATCCATGGACCCGTCCGCATTCGAGCGCTTATCCCAACGTCTCTTGAGGGAAGCAGGCTTTATCAAGGTTGAAGTACGCGGCAAGACAGGCGATGGCGGCATCGACGGTGTCGGAGTTCTGCGCGTCAACCTCGTTTCGTTTCAGGTTTATTTTCAATGCAAGCGCTGGAAAGGTAGCGTCGGCTCTAAAGAGATCCGGGATTTTCGCGGGGCGTTGCAGGGGCGGGCCGACAAGGGTCTGTTCATCACGACCGGAGCTTTCACCAGTCAGGCCTCCGAGGAGGCCACGCGCGACGGCGCGATTGCCATCGACTTGATCGATGGGGACCGGCTTTGCGATCTGCTCAAGCAATATGACCTCGGCGTCAAGACCGAGATGATCGAGGCAGTGACGATCAATGGCGCCTGGTTCGATAGTCTTTGAACAAGACCCCGGAAACGGTCAATTCAGTTTGCGCTTTGCTCGGTTTGAATAGCGATTCGAGCGCCGATCTATTTTTGCAGTCTGGCGCCCACTCCGCCCCTAATGCCCCACCGACTTCGAAAACACATTAATAACCACCACCCCCACCAGGATCAGGCCCAACCCTAAGATCGCCGGCAGGTCGAGTTTCTGGTCGAAGGCGAGCCAGGCGGTGAGGGTGATTAGGACGATGCCGGCGCCGGACCAGATGGCGTAGACGATGCCGGTCGGCAGGACGCGGATCGGGTAGGAGAGCAGCCAGAAGGACAGGGCGTAGCCGGCGATGGTGATCACCGAGGGCAGGAGGCGGGTGAAGTTTTCCGTCTTCGCCAGCGCCGAGGTCGCGATCACCTCCGCGACGATGGCCGCGAGCAGGAACAGGTAGGTGGCGACGGGGCTGGCGGGCATGGGGGTTCTTTCGGCGGTTCGAGGTCTTGCCGGACGGGGCCGGACACTCGGCACCGATAATCCCCGGCAGCTTTCCTTTCAATCCCGATGCTCTAAGCTGGTCCGGAAGGATACCTGCGGATTATCGAGGGTGTCAGGTTGAGGATCGCTGATGGCGGCAGGAAAACCCTTTCCGAAAACCCTGACGCGCATCGCGGTCGTTGCCTTCGCGGTGGTGACGGCGGCGCTGCTCCTGCCCGGATACCTGACGTCCTGGCAGGCCGTCCCGCCTGTCGACGCGGAATTCTATGTCGCGCAGGCCTTCGAGCGACGCATGCGGGTGTTCGACCCGGCCGGAAAATTCGGGCGCCTGCCCGCCGACGCCGTCTATGGCGAAGTGATCTCCTTCGATTGCGCTCGCTCGACGTCCGCCCGGCGCGAATTCGGCTGGCGCGGCGCCCGTGAGGTGCTGTTCGATTGCCCGGCCGAGTTTGCAGACGCGCAGGGACGGGCCTATGCCTGGGTCTTCCGCCTCATCCCCGATACGGACGTTGCCGCCGAACCCTCGCCGGAAGGTTACCGGACACTGCATATCGACGCCGGAGAGGCCCGGATCATTCTGACGGACCTGGGGAAGATGCCGAGACCGTGACGGCGGCTCCTGCAGGGCTGGCTGCAGCGATTGGCCTATCCTTTGATCCTATTCCTTCACCCACAACCTGCCCAGATCGAACGCATCGACGTCCTTCAGGAGCTGGAGAAAACCTTCCGCCGCATGATCGAGGGAGCGCTTGCCCTTTTCCGCCGTGGCGATCGCGGCGTTGCCGACCACGCCGGCGGGGTTGAGGTCCTGGGCCTTCCAGCCGAACTGGTGCTGGCCATGGGCGCGCAGATAGGTGAAGTCCTGCGTGAACTGCTCCTGGCTGGAGCGGAAATTCTCCGCCTTGTCCATGCGCACCAGCTCGGGATGAAGGTGCAGCATGATCGAGGTCTCGACGTCGCCGCCATGGATGCCGAAGGTGAGTTCGTTTTCGGAAAAGACGCCTTCCGGCTGGCCGAAGCGCGCCCAGGCGGTGTGGGTCACCAGCATGTCGTGGCGCACGCGCAGCTCGCGGGTGACGATGTCGACGAGCGGCACGTTGCCGCCGTGGGAATTGACGATCACCAGCTTGCGGATGCCCGCCCTCCGAACGCTTTCGCCGATTTCGAGCCAGGCTTGAATCACCGTTTCCCAGGTGAGCGTCAGCGTGCCCGGCGAGGAGATATGCTCGTTGGACTTGCCGACGGCCTGGACGGGCAGGAAGCTTGCCGGCAGGTCTTCCGGCAGAAGCTCGACGACCCGGCGGACCTGGCCGTTGGCAATGGCGGTGTCGGTAAAGACGGGCAGGTGCGGACCGTGCTGCTCGATGGCGGCGACGGGCAGAACGGCGATCCAGTTTTCGACGTCCGGACCGAGAAAGTCGGTGGTCGTCATTTCATGCCAATAGGGCTTCGGCAGCATCTTGGTTTCCTTCATGTGAGCCTGAAAGGTGGGGGCGTCAGCCGGCCGCGGCGACGACCTCGATTTCGACGACGAATTCCTCGCGGGCGAAACCCGAGACGATCATCAGCGTGGAGGCCGGCGGCGGGTCGGAGATGTAGCTGTCGCGCACCTTCATGTAGCCGGGCAGGTGTTCGCGTCCGGTGACATAGGCATTGATGCGCACGACATCGGCCAGCGTCATGCCCGCCTCGCGCAGGATGGCGGCGATGTTGTCGAAGCACTGCCGCGTCTGGCCCTCGACGTCTTGCGGGATGGTGTCGTCCGGCGCGATGCCGAGCTGGCCGGAGGCGAACAGCAGCCTCTGGCCCGTCGGAACCTCGATCCCGTGGCTGTAGCGGGCGAAGGGCGGGCGGATGTCCGAAGGAGTGTGGGCGCGTTTCAAATTTCAAATTCCTGTCGTGAAAACCGGCTAACCGTACTCGGAGCTTTTCTGCCGGGCAATTTATAGCACTGCGTAATTTTCGGGCTACTGCTAAAATTGCAGGCATGTCTAATATTTATGCTGACATGATTTCGCTGTTATGCAATTGTGCCGGAAGTGCCGGGATCGAACGATGCCGGCGGTACTTCTGGCGAGCCGGACACGAAATACGCGGCTCACTTTCTTGCTTGTTCCGCTCTCAGGGCCTTTTCTTGGCACAGCGGCAGAGCAATCGGCCCGTTGCCGGGTGGATTGAGCTGCGTTGGTGTCCGAAGAAAAAGGGGAAGGCGGATTCATGTCACTTTCAAGGAAAATCGGAATTGCTTCGCTTGCGCTGATGGCCTCCACGAGCGCCCATGCTCTGGAAAAGGTCAGCTTCGGCACGAACTGGGTCGCCCAGGCCGAGCATGGCGGTTACTACCAGGCCGTTGCCGACGGCACCTATGAGGCATGCGGCCTGGAAGTGGAGATCAAGCCGGGCGGGCCGCAGGCCAACAACCGCATCCTGCTGCCGACGGGCAAGATCGATTTCCTGATGGGCGGCAACATGCTGCAGGCCTTCTCGGCCGTCGAGCAGGGCATCCCGACCCTCGTCGTCGCCGCGCATTTCCAGAAGGAACCGCAGGTCATCATGACCCATCCGGGCGAGGGCCTGGACACCTGGGAAAGCCTGAAGGACATCAACCTCCTGCTCGGCAAGGGCGGCCTGAATTCCTACTATCAGTGGATGAAGGCCGAGTTCGGCTTCACCGACGAGCAGGTCCGTCCCTACACCTTCAACTCCGCGCCGTTCCTGGCGGACAAGAAGATCGGCCAGCAGGGCTACGTGACGTCGGAACCCTACGCCATCGAGAATGAGGGCGGCTTCGTTCCGAACATCTTCCTGATCGCCGACTACGGCTACGACACCTATTCCACCACGGTGGAAACGCGCCTCGAGCTGGTCGAGACCAAGCCCGAGGTCGTCCAGTGCTTCGTCGACGCCTCCGCCATCGGCTGGGTGAATTTCCTCTACGGCGACAATTCCAAGGCCCTGGAGCTGATCAAGAAGGACAATCCGGGCATGTCCGACGGCCAGCTCGCCTTCTCGGTCGAGAAGTTGAAGGAATACGGCATCGTCGACAGCGGCGATTCGCTTGACCTGGGCATCGGCGCGATGACCGACGAGCGCAACAAGTCCTTCTTCGACAAGATGGTCAAGGCCGGCGTCGTCAAGTCCGACGTCGACTACACCAAGTCCTATACGCTCCAGTTCGTGAACAAGGGTGTCGGCCTCGATCTGAAGAAGAAGCTGACCGGCGAGTAACAACCCAGTTTGTGAACGGGATCGGGACGGCTTCGTGATAGACCGCAAACATGCCACCATGGCCGGATACTGACCCCCGGAAACGCGATCAATGACGGCCATGGTACAAACGAAAATGCTGAAAGATCCGGCGGCGAGCCCGGCGATCGTATCGCTGAAAGGCGTCTCCAAGACCTTCTCCAACGGTACGGTCGCCCTCAACAACCTGTCGCTCGACATCCACGAGGGGGAGTTCGTCTCCCTGCTCGGGCCGTCGGGCTGCGGCAAGTCGACGGCGCTCAGGATCATCACCAGCCTCACCAGCCCGACCTCGGGCCGGGTGGAATGGCCCCAGGAGGAGACGAAGCAGAAGGAGCACGAGCTCAGCTTCGTCTTCCAGGAGCCGACCCTGATGCCCTGGGCGCCGGTCTTCGCCAATGTCTGGCTGCCGCTGCGCCTCAAGGGCATCTCCAAACGGGACGCCCATGACAGGGTCATGGAAGCCCTGGAGATGGTCGGCCTGGCGCAATTCTCAAAAAGCTACCCGCGCGAGCTGTCCGGCGGCATGAAGATGCGCGTCTCCATCGCCCGCGCGCTGGTGACCAAACCGAAGCTGCTGTTGATGGACGAGCCCTTCGCGGCGCTCGACGAGATCACCCGCTTCAAGCTGAACAACGACCTCCTCAATCTGTGGGAGACCTTCGGCTGGACGGTCGTCTTCGTCACCCATTCGGTGTTCGAGTCGGTCTACCTCTCCAACCGGATCGTCGTCATGGCGGCGCGGCCCGGGCGGGTGGTCAACGACATGCCCATCGACGCGCCCTATCCGCGCGACGAGAAATTCCGGACCTCTCCCGTCTATTCCGGCTTCTGCCGGGAAGTCTCCGAAGCGCTCCATGCGGCGATGGACGCGGGAGACCACCTGTGACGCATCCCGGCCCGACCGGGGCCACGAAAAGGATAAACGCATGACTGTCGCGATCACCGGCAAAGCGGTCCAGGCCGAAGAAGCGGCCTCCGTTCCGCTCGACGCGGAGGAACTGAAACGCGCGCGCGCCGCCAGGGTCGAGGCCATCGGCAAGTGGGTGGTGCCGATCGTCATCACCATCGTGACCATCTGGCTGTGGGACCGGGTCTGCGCCTGGAACGAAATTCCCCATTACATCCTGCCGGACCCCGCCCTGGTCTACGGCACGCTCATCGAGGACTGGCCGATTCTCGCCGGCGCCCTCGTCAACACGCTGAAGATCACCTTCGGAGCGCTCGCCATCGCGACCGTCGGCGGCCTGGGGCTCGCCATTCTCTTCACCCAGTCGAAATGGATCGAGATCTCCTTCCTGCCCTTCGCGGTGATCCTGCAGGTCACCCCGATCATCTCGATCGCGCCGCTGATCCTGATCTATGTGGATTCGCTCTCCGTCAGCCTCTTGATCTGCGCCTGGATCGTCGCGTTCTTCCCGATCCTCTCCAACACCGTGATGGGGCTGAACTCCGCCGATCACAATCTGCAGAACCTGTTCAAGCTCTACGGGGCGAACCGCTGGCAGACGCTGCTGCACCTGCGCCTTCCCTCCGCCATGCCCTATTTCCTCAGCGGCCTGAAGATCGCCGGCGGCCTGTCGCTCATCGGCGCGATCGTCGCCGAGTTCGTCGCGGGCTCCGCGGGCTCCGGCTCCGGCCTCGCCAACCAGATCCTGGAATCCAGCTACCGGCTGAACATGCCGCGCATGTTCGCGACCCTGCAGCTCATCTCCCTGACCGGCATCCTCATCTATCTGACCATGAACCTGATTTCGCACCTGGTCCTGAGAAAGTGGCATGAGAGCGCCCTGAAGCGGGAGGTCTGAATGGGCCGGATCCTGACGCCCGGCCTTCACGGCACGGGCTATCTGAAAAACGCGACCGTTCCCGCCTGCCTGCTTGCGGCCAACGAAGGTTTCGACCCCGGGGAACTGATCGCCGCGGATCTGGAAATCGCCGACGGCAAGCTGTCGCGCGTGCTGCCCGCGGGCTCTCCCTCCGGATTGCACGGCACGTTCGATCTCGACGGCGGCCTGGTGCTGCCGACCCTGGTCGACCTGCATACCCATCTGGACAAGGGGCATATCTGGCCGCGCAAGGCGAACCCGGACGGCCTGTTCCTGAGCGCGCTCATCGCGGTCGGGGAAGACAGGACCGAAAACTGGTCGGCCGAGGATCTGAGGCCGCGCATCGAATTCGCGCTCAAGTCCGCCTATGCGCACGGCACCTCCGCGATCCGCACCCATCTCGACAGCCTGCCGCCGCAGGAGGCGATCACCTGGCCGCTGTTTCAGGAGATCCGCGCGGAATGGGCGGGCCGGATAGAGCTGCAGGCAGTCTCCCTGTTCGGCATCGACCGGCTGCTTCTGGACGAGCCGGCCTATCTGACCGCCATCGCGGACCGCGTCGCGGCTGCCGGAGGTATCCTGGGCGCCGTCACCTACATGGTGCCGGATCTCGACCGGCATCTCGAAGATGTTTTCCGCGCGGCGATGGACCGTGGGCTGGATCTCGATTTCCACGTGGACGAAACGCTCGACCCCTCGGCCGTCACCCTGCGCCACGTCGCCGAGACGGCGGTGCGTCTAGGGTTTGAAGGCAAAATCATCTGCGGTCACTGCTGTTCGTTGGCGGTCCATGACGACGGGGAGGTCGACAGGACCCTGGATCTCGTTGCCGAAGCGGGCATCGGTATCGTTTCCCTGCCCATGTGCAACATGTATCTGCAGGACCGGCAGAAGGGCCGGACACCGCGCCGCAGGGGCGTCACGCTTCTGCACGAGATGCGCGCGCGCGGCATTCCGGTGGCCGTTGCCTCGGACAATACGCGCGATCCCTTCTATGCCTATGGCGATCTCGATCTCGTCGAGGTCTATACCCAGGCGACCCGAATCCTGCAGCTCGACCATCCGGTCGCCGACTGGATCAGCGCCGTCACCACGGCTCCCGCCGATCTCATGCATGTGTCCCACGGGCGGCTGACACCAGGCGGCCCGGCGGATCTGATCCTGTTCAGGGCGCGCAACTGGAACGAACTTCTCTCCCGTCCCTCCGGCCCGCGCGAGGTCATCCGCGCCGGCTACAGCATCGACAGCACGCTGCCCGACTACCGGGACCTCGACCACCTGATGCTGGAAGCCTGATCGTGAGCGCGATCGCCTGGCCTGACGGGGGAACCGCAGGTGAAGTTTGCAAATAATCTGTTTCAGAGGCATGACCGATGCGCGTTCTCGTGGTTTTCAGCCATCCCTGCAAGGAGAGTTACAATGCCGCCGTCTGCAGGAAGGTGGTCGCGACGCTGGAAGAACAGGGGCATGACGTCCGGCTGACGGATCTCTACGCCAGGGGCTTCGATCCGGTCATGAGCGCCGAGGAGCGGCGCGGTTACCACACGCCCGGGGCCAACACGCTTCCGATTGCCGACGATCTGGCCGACATCATGTGGTGCGAGGCGATCGTCTTCGTCTATCCGACCTGGTGGTTCGGCCTGCCGGCCATGCTGAAGGGCTGGCTGGAGCGGGTCTGGGTGCCGCATGAGACCTTCGGCATGCCGACGGAAACCCGTGGCATGGAACCCAAGATGCAGCACATCACCCATATCGGCATCGTCACCACCTGCGGGGCGAGCTGGCTGGTTTCGAAACTGGTCGGCGAGCCGGGCCGCAAGACGGTGTTTCGCGGCATCAGACTGCTGTGCGGCGCGCGCTGCAGGACCATGTATCTGGCCCATTACAAGATGGACACTTCGACCCAGGAGAGCCGGGAAAAGTATCTCGCGAAGGTCGGCAGGAAGATCGCGGCCTTCACGGCGCGGTAGCGTGCGAGGCTGGTGATCCTGGAGTAAGTGGCCCATCCTTCGAGACAGCGCTTCGCGCTTCCTCAGGATGAGGCTGAGTTTGTGGCTGCCATTCAGAATATCCACCTCTCGATCCTCATCCTGAGGAAGGCCGAAGGCCTGTCTCGAAGGATGGACCGCGCATTCCGTATCGGGCCACCGTTCGACGAACAGACCTACGGCGTTCCCCCGGACACCGACGGCAGGTCCTCCGCCGAGCCCTGTCCGACCTGCGTCTGGTAGATCGAGAAATTGGTTTCCACGATATCGATGTGGTCGCGCATCGCCCGGGCGGCCTCGTCGCGCTGGCCGCGCAGGATGGCGTTGACGATGCCGACATGTTCCTGCTGGGATTTCTGCAGCCGCCCGAGGGTGCGGAACTGGGCCCTGCGGAACGGTGCGAGCCGCTGCCGGGTCTGCAGGGTCAGTGCCGCGAGGTAGCCGTTATGGCTGCCTGAATAGATGGCGGAGTGGAAGATCTCGTTGTGGACGTGATAGCGCTGCGGATCGCCGGAACGCATGATTTCCGCAAGCTCTTCCAGCAGCGCCTGCAGCCCCTTGCGCTCCTCGAGCGTCATGTGAACGGCGGCAAGTCCCGCGCAGGCCGCTTCCAGTTCGGCCATGGCCACGAACATCTCGTGCAGCAGCTCCGGTGAGAGTTCCTTGACGAAGCATCCCCGGTGCGGCTTGAGTTCGACCAGCCCGCTCGTTTCCAGGAGCCGGAGCGCTTCGCGGATCGGCGTTCTGGATACGCCGAACCGGCAGGCAAGGCCTTTCTCGTCGAGTTGCATCCCGGGTGCAAGCCTGCCGTCGACGATCTCGTCGGCGAGCTGCAGGCGGATTTCCTCCGCCCGGGTCCGTCCCGCCGCTTTCGGTTTTGCGCGCGCCTCGTCCAATGCCGTCCTGCCGCCTCATCCGGTCTCGTCGATGATGCTGACATGGGCGGCGGCCACCTGCCAGCCCGCCTCCGTCCTGATCCAGGTCTGCATCTGCCGGCCGACCTTGCCCGGCGCGGTGTCGCGGTAGAACAGCGTCGAGGCGGTGGCAAAGGACGTGCCGAAGGTGGTGATCACCGTCCGCTCCAGCCGCCGGGACAGATTGCTGCCGCTCCGCGCGGAGCGGAACGCGGCGATCTCTTCGTAGCCGTAGAGATTTTCCCCGCCGCCGTAGCGGATCGTCGTCGGTGCATCGAAGAACAGCCGGTCGAGCGTGGCGACGTCGTTGCTGACGAGCGCTTGCTCGTATTCGGCGAAGATCGCCTCGACCTCGGCCTTCACCTCCGGGATGTTGATCTCCATTCGTCGTTGGCTCCTTATGACCGGATGCGGTCGCGCAATGTGGTGAGAAACGGAATGTCGCGGAACTGGTCCGGCTGCACCTCGTCCCAGGCGACGCCGCGCGGCTGGGTGAAGGGCGTCTGCGTTTTGATCAGTTCCCGTTCCGTGGCGATCGCGTGAAGCGCACTGTCATGGGCCATCATCACCAGCCGGTCGTTGTTCACCACCTGGGAGGAGTGAACCGTCGTCGTGATCAGCGTGTCCGGCTTCAGCTTGTCGAGCTCGCCGAAGATGCCGAGTTCCAGGTCGGCGAAGCCGCCGCCCTTTCCGGTCCGTCCTCCGGCCCGGCTGACGGCGACGCAGCCGACGACGACGAAATCGAGCAGTTCCATGTCCTCGAACTCGACCGGATCGCCGTGCTCGACAAAGCCCTGCGACGTGGCCGCCAGCTCGAACTGGATGCCATTCCTCTCAAGCTTTTCCGGATCCAGCCGGACGAACGGAAAGGGTTTGAGAAGTTCCGGCACCGGGGCATAGACGACCTTGCCGTCGTAAAGTGCGCGCAAACGCACCGGGATCTGCGGTGGGTCCGGATTGCATTTCACCGTCCGGGCCGCCTGCCACTCGGGCAATTGGGCGAGGTGAAAGGCGGCCATATCCGCGCCGACGAAATTCGGGATCCGGCTGCCCGCCGGACCGACCGCCGTTCCCGTCTCTTCGAGGCCGGACCAGATCTCCTGCCGGATCATGTCCTTGTCCTGGTTCCGGCCTGCCCAGCGTGCAGTCTCCATCGTCGTGTCCGTATCTTCTAGAGTTGTGCAACGGGTGCCTTGACGGTCCCGTCGAGTTCAAGCTGGTGCGCGACGCGCAACGCGAAATCCTCCCGCCAGGCCGGCGCGATCACCTGTACGCCGATCGGCAGGTCCGCGCCGTCGAGCCACACCGGGACCGCGACCACCGGCAATCCGATGAAGGAGACCGGCTGGGTGAACAGGCCGATATTCGGCCGCGCCGGCATGGTCTCGCCGCCGAGCGTGATGGTCTTGGTTCCGGACGGCAGGGCGTGGAAGGGCGTGGCGGGGGCCAGGATGACGTCCACATGCTCGAAGATCTTGTGCATCATGGAGCGGAACCAGCTCCGGAACCTTTGCGCCTGCTGCACCCAGACGCCCGGCACCATGGTCCCGGAAAGGAACCGGTCGCGCGTGTCGGGGTCGAAGTCCCGCGGCCGTTTGGTGATCCGCTCGAGATGCAGGTTCGCCCCTTCCATGACAGTGATCACATAGGCGGCGGCGCGCGCCCTCGCGGCTTCCGGGATGTCGATTTCCGCGGTCGCTCCGAGCGCACCAGCCACCTTGTCGACCGCGGCGAGTGCTGCCGGTTCCGCCTTTTCGCGGAAATAGCCGCCGGCAACCGCGATGCGCAGGCCGCCGATCCCTTCGTTGAGCTTCTCGAAGGTCGGCAGCAGGGGCCTGTCCGCCTGGACCGGATCGCTGCCGTCAATCCCCTGCATGACGTCGAAGACGAGCGACAGGTCCTCGGCGGAGCGTGCCAGTGGGCCGAGGTGATCGAGGCTGCCGACAAAGGGAAAGGTGCCGTGGCGCGACAGGCGTCCGTAGGTCGGCTTCAGGCCGAACAGGCCGCAGAAGGACGACGGCACGCGGATCGAGCCGTTGGTGTCGGAGCCGAGTGTGACCGGCACCATGCCGCTTGCGGCCGCCGCGCCGGAACCGGACGACGAACCGCCGGTCATCCGGGTGAGGTCGTGCGGATTGAGACAGTTGCCGTGATGGGCGTTTTCGCCGGTGAAGTCATAGGCGTATTCGCCCATGTGCAGCCCGCCCATCAGGACGGCGCCCGCCTGGGTCAGTTTCCGGATCAGGGTCGCATCGGTTTTGGCGGCCGTGTGCTCCCGATTGATCTTCGATCCGGCAAGTGTGGGAAGGCCTTCGATGTCGAACAGGTTCTTGACCGCAAAGGGCACGCCGGCAAGCGGCAGGTCCGCGCCGCTGGAAACGGCCTCGTCGACCCCGGCAGCCTCGGCGAGCGCCCGCTCGGCCGTCACATCGCTGAAGGCGTTGACGACCGGGTTGATTGTCTCGATGCGCTCAAGGGTCGCCTTGGCCACCTCGACGGCGCTCAGCGATCCTGCTCGCACCGCCCCGGCGGTGCCCGCCGCGGTCATGGAAGCGAGATCGTCCGGCACACTCATGCCTCGAACACCGGCGCCGCTTCGACGTCGTCCTCCAGCGGGAAGGACAGCACCAGTTCGGCCGCCTTCTGCGTGGCGGCGATATGCGCCTCCACCACCGGCCGCCAGTCGTCCTCGATGGTCAGTCCGATCATCTTTTCCATGTGGGCCACATGGGCTTTCGCATCGAATTCGCCGCTCATCGGGCCTCCCTCGGGTGGGTCATGTATTGACTGCGCTGTCGAGCGCCTTCAGGGGCGCCGTCCAGCCGACGATGCCGCCCTGGGCACGGATCATGTCGAGCGCCGCCGCCTTGAAGGCGGGGAAGTAGCTTTCCGTGGCCTCTTCGATCAGCAGGCACTCGAAACCCCGGTCGTTGGCTTCGCGCATGGTGGTCTGCACGCAGACTTCCGTGGTCACGCCGGCGAAGACCAGGCTCTTCGTGCCGAGTTCCGCCAGGATCTCTCCGAGGTCGGTCGCATAGAAGGCCCCCTTGCCGGGTTTGTCGATGACGATCTCGCCTTCCAGCGGCGCCAGATGGGGAATGATCTCCGCGCCCGGTTCGCCCCGGATCAGGATTCTCCCCATCGGGCCGTGATCGCCGATCCTGAGCGACGGGCTGCCGCGTTCCCGCTTGGCGGGCGGACAGTCGCTCAGGTCGTGGTGGTGGCTTTCGCGCGTGTGCACGATGGGCCAGCCCTGCGCGCGGAAGAGGTCGAGCAGCTCCCGCGTCGGATCGATGGCCCGCTGCATGTGGGAGATATCGTTGCCGAGCGTTTCGCCGAAGCCGCCCGGTTCGATGAAGTCGCGCTGCATATCGATGACGATCAGGGCCGTGGTTGCCGGATCGAAGCGGAATTCGAACGGCTGGGCGTCGACGGTGATCATCAGTGGTGCCCCGCCATCGCGTGGCCGATGGTCGCCCGGTCGGTATCCGCCATCGGCGACTGGTAGGTGATCCGGCCTTCCGACATGACGGCGACGGTGTCGGCGAGTTCCAGGATCTCGTCCAGGTCCTCCGAGACAAGCAGGATGGCGGCGCCCTTGTTGCGCTGGTCCATGATCTGCGCGCGGATCTCGGCGACGGACGCGAAGTCGAGGCCGAAGCACGGATTGGCGACGATCAGCACGTCGACGTCGCCGGAAAGCTCGCGCGCCAGGATTGCCCGCTGCACGTTGCCGCCGGAGAGGTTCTCGATGGGTTCCTCGGTGGACGGCGTCTTCACCCGGTAGGACGCGATCAGCTCCTTGGCGCGCTTGCGCATCGGGAAAGGCGACAGCCAGCCGCGGAAGGGCGAGATCGGCGCCTTGTCGAAGGTGCGAAAAGCCATGTTCTCTGCAACGCTCATGCGCGGCACGGCCACGTTCCTGAGCGGTTCTTCCGAGAAGCCGAATACCTTGAACCGGTCCATCTGGCCGCGCTCCGGGTCGTAGGGCTGCTTGTCGATGAAGATCCGCCCGTCCTTGAGCATCCGCTGGCCGGACAGCACCTCGATCAGCTCGGATTGCCCGTTGCCGGAGACCCCGGCGATGCCGACGATTTCGCCTGCATGGATCTTCAGGCTGATCGCCTCGATGGCGGGCAGTTCCTCGTCGTCGTCCGCAAAGAGGCCTGCGAGCTCCAGCTTGAGCAGCCTGTCGGGCTGCTCGATCCGGGCCGCGCTTTCGCGGATTTCCGTCTCGCCGATCATCATGCGGCTCATTTCAGCCACGGAAAGATCCTGAACCCGTCCGCCGCCGACCACCCGGCCGCGCCTCAGGACCGTGACGTCGTCGGCATAGGCCGTCACTTCGCGGAACTTGTGGGTGATCATCAGGATGGTCAGTTCGCCGGCTTCGGTCATGCCGCGCAGCAGGCCGAGCATTTCGTCGGCCTCGTCCGGGGTGAGCACCGAGGTCGGCTCGTCCAGGATCAGGAAGCGCTGGTCGAGATAGAGCTGCTTGAGGATTTCCAGTTTCTGCTTTTCACCGGCCGAAAGACCCGAGACGGGAACGTCGAGCGGCACCTTGAAGGGCGTCGTCTCCAGAAATGCATGGAGCGCCTTGCGCTCCTTGCCCCAGTCGATCACGGACGGCGTGTCTGCCCGGGCGATCACGAGATTTTCCGCCGCCGTGAGCGAGGGGACCAGCGTGAAATGCTGGTAGACCATGCCGATCCCGAGCGCATGGGCGGCGCGCGGATTGGGAACAGAGACCTGGGCGTCGTTGACCAGCATGTCGCCGCGCGTCGGCTGGTAGAACCCCATCATGCATTTGACCAGCGTCGACTTGCCTGCGCCGTTTTCCCCGAGCAGGGCGTGGAACGAGCCGGGAGCTACGCGGATCGAAACGTCGTCCAGCGCGGTGAGGCTGCCGAAGATCTTGGTCATGCCGATGGTTTCGACGCCGATGGCGCGGTTCGCCCCGGCAATGTGCTCCGCCGCGCTCATGGCCTTGCTCCCTTCGAAACGCTGCCGAGACCGGCAATCAGGGTTTCGCTGTCGGCGACAGCGCCGAACACGCCGCCCTGCATGGTCACCATCTTCAGCGCCGCCTCGTGGTTGCCCGGGTCGGTCGCCGCGCAGCAGTCGGCAAGGATCAGGCACTCGAAGCCGCGGTCGTTGGCTTCGCGCATGGTGGTGTGCACGCAGACATCGGTCGTGATGCCTGTCAGGATCAGGTTGTCGATGCCGCGCGTCCGGAGAAGCAGTTCCAGGTCGGTGGCGCAGAAGGAACCCTTGCCCGGCTTGTCGATGACCGGTTCGCCAGGGACCGGGGCAAGCTCTGGGATGATCTCCCAGCCCGGTTCGCCGCGCACGAGGATCTTGCCGCAGGGGCCCGGATCGCCGATCCCCGCCCCGATGCGCCGCGAGCGCCAGCGCTTGTTCGGCGGCAGGTCCGCGAGGTCCGGACGGTGGCCTTCGCGGGTGTGGATGATGTGGTAGCCGCCCTCGCGCATGGCGGACAGCACCCGGCGGATCGGTTCGATCGGCGCGCGGGTGAGCGAGATGTCGTAACCCATGCTGTCCACGTAACCGCCTTCGCCGCAGAAGTCGGTCTGCATGTCGATGATGATCAGCGCGGTGTTATCCGGCCGGAGGTCGCCGTTATAGGGCCAGGGATAGGGATTGGCCGCAACCGGGCCTTCGGGAGTAGGGGTGGAGAATTCTTCTGCCAGGCTCATTGCCGTTACTCCGCCGCGTCGCTCAGGGATTTTTCGCCGAAGGCCCGTGTCGGGACCTCGAAGCCGCAGGAGGTTCCGTCCGTGTGGACCACCTCGTCTTCCCAGGGCAGCCGGTATTTTCCGGCGGCCAGGTCGGTCATGTAGGTATAGGGACAGTCCTGCGCGCCGCCCTTGACGGCGACATAGCCCCGGTGGCCGAACTGGTAGATGTTGTTTTCGACGCCCCAGGTGATCCGCGCCTCGCGCACCAGGTCCGGGCGGACCTCCGCCGTGATGATCTCGTTCGGGCGTCCGCTGGTGCCGTGAGCCAGGATGGTGCCGTCGAAATTGACGATCATGCCCTCGCCCATGCTGTCGAACGTGCCGTCGGTGCCGCACATGCAGACATTGGCGGTGACCATCAGATTGCAGAAGGCGTTGGACTGGTTGGTGAACTTCCAGCTCTGCCGGATCGGCGCGGTGTAGCCGGCCGTGCGGATCATGATCTCCGCGCCCTTGTAGGCGCATTCGCGTGCCATTTCCGGGAACATGCCGTCATGGCAGATGATCAGCGCCAGCTTGCAGCCGTTCGGACCGTCGATCACCGGAATGCCCTGGTCTCCCGGCTCCCATGGTTCGACCGGCACCCAGGGATGCATCTTGCGGTAATAGAGCTTCAGCTCGCCCTTGTTGTCGATGACGAGGCCGGAATTGTAGGGCATGCCGCCGGGGTTGAGTTCCATGATGGAGAAACAGCCCCAGATGTCGTTGTCGACGCAGGCCTTCTTGAAGGCGGCGACTTCCGGGCCGTCGAGGCTGCACATGATCGCCGGATTGATGTCCATCGACAGGCCGTGCAGGGCGTATTCGGGAAACACCACCAGGTCCATGGTCGGCATGTTGCGTCGCGCCTTGGCGACCATGTCGACGATCGTCTGGGTCTGGTTGGCGAGGTCGATCTCGGTCGCCACCGTCGGCAGCTGCAATTGCACCATGCCGAGAACCACGCCGTTCGGGGATTTGTTCAGGCCTCCAAGTCCGCTCATGATGTCGCTCCTATTTGGTGATCGACAGCTCGCCCGGCGCGCCTTTCAGCGACCGTCTGGGCGAGGTGCTCACGATCATGATGAAAAGGGTGAGGATGTAGGGCGCGGCATTGAAGAAGTGGTAGCCGCGCGAGATGCCGATCGACTGCAGGGCGGGGCCGAGCGCGCCGGCGGCGCCGAAGAGAAGCGCGGCCCAGAAGCAGTAGATCGGGTTCCACCTTGCGAAGATGACAAGCGCCACCGCCATCAGCCCCTGGCCCGACGACAGGCCCTCGGTCCAGCTGCCCGGATAGTAGAGGGACAGGAACGAGCCTCCGATCCCGGCAAAGAAGCCGCCGACCATGGTGGAGAGCAGCCGGACGGTGTTGACGTTGATGCCGAGCGCGAGTGCTGCCGGCGCGCTGTCGCCGGTGGTGCGGATGATCAGGCCGTAGCGGGTGTTCTTCAGCGCCCACCACAGGAAGATCGCCAGCGCGATGCCGAGCAGGAACAGCGGGTTGATCTCCAGCGCCTGCCGGATGCCCGGATGGTCGCTCCACGCCCCGAAGGAGATCGACGGCAGGCGCGGCGCGGATGGCTGGATATAGGGCTTGCCGAAAAAGAAGGCGAGGCCGGTGCCGAACAGCATCATGGCGATGCCGATGGCGATGTCGTTGACCTTGGGCAGCTTGCACAGATAGCCGTGCAGCGCACCGAAGCCCGAGCCACAGATCCCGGCGACCAGAACGCCGAGCCAGGGCGAGCCGGTGTGGTAGGAAATCGCGTAGGCCGACATGGCGCCGAACACCAGCGTGCCTTCCAGGCCCAGATTGATGCGTCCGGATTTTTCGGTCAGCATTTCGCCGAGGCTGACGAAGAGGAACGGCGTCGAGACGCGGATGGCGCCTGCGAACATCGCCAGGAGAACGGTCATCAGACCGGCGTCGTCACCCATCACGCGGCTCCTTTGGATTTGAAGAACGGCAGGCGGCCGTAGAAGGTCTCGGACACCAGGATCATCACGAAGAGCAGACCCTGGAGCACGAGCACGGTCGCGTCCGGCAGATCCATGCGCCGCTGCACAAGGCCGCCGGAGGCCGCGATGCCGCCGAGGAAGATCGCCACCGGCACGATGACCAGCGGATTGTGGCGGGCGAGGAAGGACACGAGAATGCCGGTGAAGCCGTAGCCGGCGATCAGCGAGGCATTGGCCTTGCCGTGGATCGCCGCGACCTCGAAGAAACCGGCGAGGCCCGCGCAGGCCCCCGCGATCGCGCAGGAGATCACCATCAGCTTGCCGACCGGAAGCCCCTGCGCCTGGGCGGCCCTGAGATTGCCGCCTGCGATCTGCGCCGCAAAACCGAACGTGGTCCGGTTCATCAGCAGATAGAGCAGTCCGCACAGCAGGACGCCGACGAGCAGGCCCCAGTGGACGTCGGTGCCGGGAATGACGCCGATCATGTTTTCCGCGCCGATCGGTTTGGTGGACGGCTTGTTGGGATCGGAGGGATCGCGCAACGCGCCTTCGACGAAGAAATTCAGGATCGAGACGGCGATATAGAACATCAGCAGCGAGGCGATGGTCTCGTTGACACCCCGATAGTGGCGCAGCGCGCCGACGCAGCCGATCCAGATGCCGCCGGCGAGCATGCCGGCAATCGCCATGACGGCAAGCATCAGGTAGGCAGGAGCCCAGCCGACCATGGGAATGGCGATCGAGGCGGCGGCAAAGCCGCCGAGCACCAGCGCGCCTTCGCCGCCGATGATGACCAGGCCGAGACGCGCGGGAATGGCGACGCACAGCGCAGTGAAGATCAGCGGCGCTGCGCGTACCAGGGTGTTCTGCCACGAAAAGCTGGTGCCGAAGCCGCCGCGCCAGACGAGCGCGAAGAAATCGACCGGCGACTTGCCGAGAGCAAGCAGGAAGATCGAGAACAGGATGCCCGAGACGATCAGCGCCAGAAGCGGAATGACGACGAATTCCGAAGACCGTCGGAACCGGTCGAGAAGGCCGCCGGTGAGACTGGACTGAACCGCGAGGCCCGGCGTTTCCGTGGTATCTGCCATACCCTGTTCCTCGTTTTCCGCAGCTATCTGGTAAAGACCCGTGCGGCTACGCAGAAGAGTGGGGACGCCCCGGGAAGGCCCCGGGGCGACGTTGGGATCGGTTTGCTGCGATCAGGTGATCGACCCGGTGACGCCTTCGATCAGGTAGTCGGTCTGGTCGAGGGACGGCTCGTAATTGTCGAGGCTTTCGCCGGCAGCCAGAAGCGGCGTGCCGTCCTGCTTGTTGATCGGTCCGACGAAGATCGGCTTGCCGTCCTTCACTTCCGCGCGTGCGGCATCGGCTGCCGCGATGGCGGCTTCGGTCGCGCCCGCGCCATAGGGCGTGCTCTGGACGAAGTCGACGTCGAAGCCGCCGCCGGTGAAGTTCGGCAGGGGTTCGCCCGCGGCGAGGTCGGCTGCGAACATCTTGTAGATGGTTTCCCACTTGTATTCGGCGCCGGTGATGAAGCCCTTGGGCGCAAGCGGTGCCTGGGAGGTATTGTGGCCGCAGCACTTGATGCCGCGCGACTCTGCCGTCTCGATCACCACTTTCGGGCCATCCACGTGGCAGGTCAGCACATCGCAGCCCGCATCGACCAGCGCATTGGCGGCTTCCGCCTCGCGCACCGGCATGGACCATTCGCCGGTGAAGATCACCTGCACGGTGGCGTCCGGGTTCACCTTGCGGGCGCCGAGCAGGAAGGAGTTGATGTTGCGCAGCACGGTGCCGATCGGCTTGGCGGCGACGAAGCCGAGCTTGTTGCTGGTGGTCGACAAGCCGGCGGCGACGCCGTCGATATAGTGCGCCTGGTCGAGGTACCCGAAATAGCTGCCGGCGTTTTTCGGGTCGCCCTCGGTCCACAGCGGCGCGGCATGGCGGAATTCGACATCCGGGTATTTCGCGGCGAGGTCGAGCACGAAGGGTTTGTAGTAGCCGAAGGAGGTCGCGAAGATCAGGTTGGCGCCGTCCAGGTTGATCATGGACTCCATGGATTTTCCGACCGCGATGGTCTCAGGAACGTTTTCTTCCTCGACAACGGTGACGCCCGGAACGTCCTTGAGTGCTGCCGCTGCGACGGCATGCGCCTGGTTCCAGCCGAAGTCGTCCCTGGGGCCGACATAGACGATGCCGACGGTCAGATCCCCGGCATGTGCCAGCCGCGACAGGGCCCCCGAAGACAAAAGGGTGAGACCCGCGGCAGAAGACTGCAGCAAGGTCCGGCGAGAGAGAGAGAATTTCGACATCTTGTCCTCCGTTATTACGGCAAAGCCGCAAGGGGTCCGTTCCTGGCCTCGTGATTTAAATCAGCAAGGCGCATGCCATTTTTCCGGTTGATGAATTCCTCGGCATTTCCTCTGTCAGGTTTTTGTTTTTGAATGCTTTTCTGTTTTTCGTGGTCTGGGGCTCATGTGCAGCGTTTGGAAAAATTGTATGCAATCGTTGTATTTCTGGTGATTTTTTAGGCGATGAAGGGGGTTCGATGTCTCTCTAGGCAGGAGGGCTCCGTTACATGCCCGCCGCCTTCACCGGCTCGTAGCTCGCGTCCAGTTTGGATTTCAGGTAGTCCGCACCGGACACCGGCCCGTATTTGGCGGTCTTGCCGGTTTCGACGCAGCTCGGCAGGCACTCCACCACCGCGTCCGGATTGGGATCGAGGAAGAACGCAATCGAGTAGCGCTCCCGCCCGCTGGAATTGACGACCCGGTGAGGCGTCGACACGTAGACGTCGTTGGTCCAGCGCATCAGGCAGTCGCCGATATTGCAGACGAAAGCGCCTTCGATGGTCGGCGCCTTCAGCCACACGCCGTCGCGCCGCCGGACTTCCAGGCCGCCGACCGCATCCGGCAGCAGGATGGTCAGGTTGCCGTAGTCGGTATGGGTGCCCGCGCCGATCTGTCCCTCTTCCGCATTGCCCGGCTGCGGCGGGTAATGCAGCAGGCGTAGGGTCGCCAGCGGCGCGTCGAGCTTGTCCTCGAAATAGTCTGGGTCGGCGCCGAGATCGACCGCGACCGCCCTGTGCATCTTGCGGCCGAGCGCCCAGAGCGCGTTGAAATAGTCGAGCACCGTCTCCTTCCAGCCGGGCAGGTCCGGCCACTGGTTGACGGCCCGGAACGGTTCGCCTTTCAGGATGCGCGGGTCGTCGGCCGGAAGGTCGAGGCCGATGTTGAAGGCCTCCTTCAGGTCGGACGGTTTCGTCGGGTCGAGGTTTTCGCCCTTCATAGGCACGTAGCCGCGGTTGGTTTTGAAGAAGTCCTTCGTCAGGACCATCTTGGCGTCGAGCGGCTGGGCGAACAGCGTGTGGGACGCGGCAAAGGTCGCGTCGATCAGGCTTTGGGGAACACCGTGGTTCTTCACGTAGAAGAAGCCGATGTCCCGCGCGGCGCGCCCGAGTTCGGCGGCGACCTTTTCAAGGCCGCCCGGGGTTCCTGAAATCAGCGGTTCCAGATCGATGACGGGAAGGTCAGGATCGGACATCTCGAAATTCCTTTCATGCACGTTCATTCGGCAGCGGCAATGGAACCACCGCCGGCAAAGCTGCGCCAGCTTTTCAGGTGCGTGATATTCTCCGCCCCGCCGAGGCCTACGGCCTCGCACAGGAAACCGGTGACGGTCCGCCCGTCGGACAGTTCCAGCGTTCCGAGGCCGAGCGGCGCCGGAATGCCTTTGAGGAAGCTACCCGTCTCTGCAAGTGGCAGAGCCCAGATTTCCAGATCGATCGGCGCGCCGGAGCCCTTGTCGCCGCGCACCAGGCCCGGGCGCTTCGGCGGTCCTCCGGCAAGGGCGTAGAGCGAATAGGCGTCGCTCGTTTGGGTTGCTTCCAGGAACCGGCCGCCGCGCGAGGTGAGTTCATGGTTGAGCGCCATGCCGGACATGTGCGCGCCGCAGACGGCGATCGCGATTTCGTTGGGACCGGCAGCGGGCGCCGGAGGTTCGGCATCCGGCAGCGGCCAGCCGGTGGCACCCAGCGTATGGTTGCCGAGCTGTTCGAGCCGGCAGCCGATGGCGGCGAGCAGCGCGTCCTGCCCGGCCGCCGCCAGAAGGGTCACGCTGCCGGGACGCCCGTCGCTGCGCGGCGCGACCGGAACGGCCAGGCCGCACATGTCGAGCAGGTTGACGAAGTTGGTGTAGGTGCCGTTGCGCGAATTCGGGCCGATGGGATCGGCTTCCAGGTCGGCGACGCTGTAGAAGGTCGGCATGGTCGGTACGCAGAGCAGGTCGAGCGAGGCCAAGACCGGCTCGGTTTTCCGGGCAAGCTCCTTCAGCCGGTAGAAGCCCCGGAAGGCGTCCGTCGCGGTGAGCTTCAGCGCGGCGCCGACGACCTGTCGGGTCACCGGATGGACGGCCTCCGGGTTGTCGCGCATCAGGTCTTCGATCACCGTGTGCCGCTCCGCGACCCAGGCGCCTTCATAGAGCATCAGGGCGACGTCGTAGAACGGCGTGAAGTTCACCTCGACGATCTCCGCGCCTTCCGACTCCAGGAGCGCGACGGTGTCGGCGAAGGATTGCGCTTGGACCGCGTCGCCGCAGAACTCGATGGTCGCCGCGTCCGGGATACCGATCCTGAGCTTCGGCGGCACGGGAGAAAGCGGCGGCGTCGCGATTCTCCTGGAATAGGCATCCGCTTCGTCATAGCCTGCCGCGACCTGGTAGACCGCATAGGTGTCTTCCACGGTCAGGGCGAAGATCGAGATCGTGTCGAGCGTCCGGCAGGCCGGCACGACGCCGGTGGCGGACAGCGCGCCCCGCGTCGGCTTGAGGCCGGCGATGTTGTTCAGCGCGCCCGGCACCCGGCCGGACCCGGCGGTATCCGTACCGAGCGAAAAGCTGACGATGCCGTGGCCGACGGCGACCGCGGAACCGGAGGACGAGCCGCCCGGAACGATCTTCGGATCGACCGAATTTTTCGGCGGCTGGTAGGGCGAGCGCACGCCGACAAGGCCGGTGGCGAACTGGTCGAGATTGGTCTTGCCGATGGCAAGCGCGCCCGCGTCCTTGAGCTGCTGCACCACGAACGCGTCTTTTTCGGCCAGGTACTCATAGGCCGGGCAGGCCGCGGTGGTCGGTTTGCCGCCGACGTCGATATTGTCCTTGATGACGTAGGGAATGCCCCAGAGAGGCTTTGCCGGATCATGGGCGCCGAGCGCGGCCGCCTGTTCCAGAAGCTCCGCCTTGTCGAACAGCGTGATGAAGATCCCGGGATCGCCGATGCTGTCGATCCGCCGGTAGACTTCCTCGACAATCTCTTCCGGGCTCGTGCCGTTTCCGTAGGCGGCCCGAAGGGAGGAAAGTGTGAAAGGCAGATCGAACATCGCGTTCCTCTAGGTCTTTTGCTGGCGGCGACCGGCGGCTCCCTGACAGGGCACCCCGTCCTCTGGAAATACGATGCGCGGATTTAGTGAGTACTTCTATTGCTATTTTTGCACGCTTGTGCTTCGTAATTTGCAGCGCTTGTTATAAGGCATTGATAATGAGACACCTTCAGACGCTGACGCTGATCGAGGCGGTGTCGAAAGCGGGGTCGATCCGCAAGGCCGCCGAGGACATGAACATCACCTCTTCGGCCCTGAACCGCCGGATCCAGAATTTCGAGGAGGAATTCGGCGCGCCGATCTTCGAGCGTCTGCCCCGGGGTGTGCGCCTCAATCCGGCCGGCGAACTGCTGATCCAGCATATTCGCAGCCAGGTGGCGGATCTGGACCGGGTCCGCAGTCAGGTGGCGGATCTGTCGGGCCTGAGGCGCGGCCATGTCAGCATCGCCTGTTCCCAGGCGCTCCAGCCCTATTTCATGCCCGCCCAGATCGCCGCCTACCGGGCCGAGCACCCGGGCGTCTCCTTTTCGGTCCATGTCCGCGACCGGGACGCGGCGGAAGAGGATCTGCTCGCCTTCGAAAGCGATCTGGCGCTGGTGTTCGAGCCCATTCACCTGGGCGATTTCGATGTTCTGCTCAGGGTGGAGCAGCCGGTCTTCGCGGTGATGGCGAGGGATCATCCCCTTGCGGCCAAGAAGAGGCTGCGGCTGCGCGACTGCCTGGGTTTTCCGCATGTCGTGCCGCCCAAGCGGATCGGGATCCGCTACTTGCTCGATCTGGCGGTTGCCCGCATGACCCAGAAGATGGAACCGATCGCGGAGGCCGATTCCTTCGAATTCATGCGCCACTACGTCCAGCACGAGCAGGCGGTCGGCTTTCAGTTTCCCATCGGCCTCAACCTGCGCGGCGACGACCGTCTGGTCTTCCGCGCCCTGCCGAAATCCGATATCACCTACGGCAATCTCACGCTCATGCAGATGAAGGGCCGGATCCTCTCCATCGCCTCCGCCCGCTTCGCCAACCAGCTCGCGGCCGCCCTGAGCGGCAGCTGGGAGACGTTGTGATGATCGTTTAGCCCTCGGCAAACTCTCCTCTCCCCCCTGAAGGGGGGAGATGTCCCCTTTGGGGCCGGAGGGGGGGTACCAGCCCGCCGGCAAATGCGGCTTTTCTGAATTTGTGGATCCGCTTCACCCCCCCTCTGTCAACTTTGCTGACATCTCCTTCTCAAGGGCAGGGCTATCGCATATGGCAGTGCCCAGCTCCCTCTCCCATTGGGAGAGGGTTGGGGTGAGGGACTAAACCGTTGAAAAATGACGGAAAGGCCTGCCCCTTCACCCGGAGCTGCGCTCCGACCTCTCCCAATGGGAGAGGTTACTGGGGCTGATCGCAACTGTTTTGATTAACTGCGATTGCCCTGCCCTCAAGGGGGGAGTGGGGTGCTTGCGACCGAGTCTTCCCAAGCCAGGAAGGCTGCTGAAAGCGGGAAGGCCCGAACTCCCGGCTTCCTCCATTTCTCAGCAGCTTCAAATCCAATTCCGATGAAATTCGATGCAGGACGCCAGTTTAAGCAGTTTCCCTTCTTGACCCTCCAGTGACTGGAGACCTTATGTGAAAGGTGGAGGCACCCTTAAGGTTGAGAGCGTCATTATGCAGGAAACAGCAATCGCGTCCGGTGAAACAGCAGAACCGGAGAAGGTGACGGACCCGGTCTGCGGCATGTCCGTCACGCTCGGCAAAGGCAAGCCGACCCTGAAATACAAGGGCAAGGACTATCACTTCTGCAATCCGAAGTGCCACGACAAGTTCGACAACGATCCATATTTCTATCTCTCGGGCAACAACAAGAAGAAAAAGGCGCTCGACGCCGAACGGTCCTCGGGAGCCGCGCTTTTCACCTGCCCGATGGACCCGGAAATCGTGCAGGAAGGCCCCGGCACCTGTCCGATCTGCGGCATGGCGCTGGAACCGATGAGCGGGGTTTCCGACGAGCCCAACCACGAACTCATCGATTTCACCCGCCGTCTCTGGGTCAGCGCGCTGGCCGCCATCCCGCTCCTGATCCTGACCATGGGGCCGATGGTCGGTTTCCCCTTGCGCGAATGGATCGGCGAAGGCGTTTCGATCTATATCGAGGCGATCCTGGCGACGCCCGTCGTGCTCTGGGCGGCGCTGCCGTTCTTCAAGCGCGGCTGGACATCGCTGGTGACCCGTCATTTCAACATGTGGACCCTGATCATGATCGGGGTCGCGGCCGCTTATGCCTATTCCATGGCGGCCGCCTTTCTGCCCTTCCTGTTCCCGGACACGCTCAAGGGCGACAGCGACCACATGCCGGTCTATTTCGAGGCCTCCGTGGTGATCATCGCGCTGGTTTTCGTCGGCCAGGTCCTGGAACTGCGCGCCCGTGAGCGCACGGGGGATGCCATCAAGGCACTGCTCGACCTCGCCCCCAAAACCGCCCGGCGCATCACGCCGGACGGCGACGAATACGACGCACCGCTGGAAAATATCCTGGCAGGCGACAAGCTGAGGGTCCGCCCCGGTGAAGCCGTGCCGGTGGATGGCGTGGTCCTCGAGGGTGGATCGTCGATCGACGAAAGCCTCGTGACCGGCGAGCCGGTTCCGGTCGAGAAGAATGCCGGCGACAAGGTTACCGGCGGGACGCTCAACAAGACCGGAACCTTCGTCATGGAAGCCGAACTGGTCGGCGCCGACACCATGCTGTCCAAGATCGTCGATATGGTCGCCTCCGCGCAGCGTTCCAGGGCGCCGATCCAGGGACTGGCGGATCGGGTTGCCGGCTATTTCGTTCCGACCGTGGTCGGCGTGGCGGTGCTCGCCTTCATCGTCTGGCTGCTCGTTGGGCCGAGCCCCGCGCTCGTGCATGCGATCATCGCCGCCGTGTCGGTGCTGATCATTGCCTGCCCCTGCGCGCTTGGGCTGGCGACGCCGATGTCAATCATGACGGCGACCGGTCGCGGGGCGCAGGCCGGCGTCCTGGTCAAGACTGCCGAAAGCCTGGAGCGGCTCGCCTCAGTCGACACGATCGTGGTCGACAAGACCGGAACGCTGACGGAAGGAAAGCCCGGTGTCAGCGACCTCCTGCCCGTGTCGGGCGTGTCCGAAGAGGACCTGCTTCGGCTTGCCGGTGCCCTGGAAAAGGGTTCGGAACACCCGCTTGCGGAAGCCATTCTCGCCGCCGCGGAAGAGAAATCCGTCGCCCTGCCTGAGGCGACCGGTTTCGAGGCGGTCACCGGCAAGGGCGTCAAGGCACAGGTGGGCGGCGAAGAGATCCTCTTCGGCAACGCCGACTTTGCCTCCGATAGCGGCGCGGATCTTTCCACCCTGCAGGGCCGCGCGGAAGAGCTGGCCGAACTCGGCAAGACGGTCATGTACCTGGTCAAGTCGTCCGGCGGCAAGGCAAGCCTTCTGGGCCTGATCGCGGTCGCCGATCCCGTGAAGGCGAATGCGCGGGCGGCGATCAGGGCGCTCCACGAGGACGGCATCAGGATCGTCATGGCGACGGGCGATGCGCCGCGCACGGCCGAGGCGGTCGCCAGATCGCTCGGCATCGACGAGGTGCGGGCCGGCGTCCTGCCTGAGGGCAAGCAGAAGCTGATCGAGGATCTGAAGGCCACGGGACGGACCGTCGCCATGGCGGGCGACGGTGTCAACGATGCACCGGCGCTTGCCACCGCCGATGTCGGTATGGCCATGGGCACGGGCGCCGATGTCGCGGTGGAAAGCGCCGGCTTGACCCTGCTGAAGGGAGATCTGGAAGGCATCCTGCGGGCGTGCAAGCTGGCCCGCGAGACGGTGCGCAACATCCGCCAGAACCTGTTCTTCGCCTTCGTCTACAATTCGGTCGGGGTTCCGGTCGCCGCGGGCATCCTCTACCCGGTCTTCGGGATCCTGCTGTCGCCCATGCTGGCCGCGGCGGCGATGAGCCTGTCTTCGGTTTCGGTGATCTCCAACGCGCTGCGCCTGCGTAGACTGAAGCTCTAGATCAACGGATGTTCAACCGGATTCGAGTGAACATCCGTTGATCGATTTTTAAGTGCACGGACGTGGCGGGTTTCCCGCCACGGCCTACATAAGATCTCAAAAGAGTTCGAAGGTGCTGAGATGAATATTGGAACGGCCGCCGAAAAGAGCCGGCTTCCGGTCAAGACGATCCGCTACTACGAGGATATCGGCCTCGTGCGCCCGGAGCGCTGCGGCAACGGCTACAGGGATTTCTCGACCGAGGACCTGGAACGGCTGAAATTCCTGCAGCGCGCGCGCTCGCTCGGTTTCTCGATCGATGAGTGCCGCGACCTGCTCTCCCTTTACGAGGACAGGAACCGCGCCAGCGCCGACGTCAAGGCGATCACGCGCTCGAAGATCCAGGAAGTCGACCGCAAGATCGCCGAATTGAAATCGCTCAAGCGCGTCCTCATGGACCTTGCGGACGCCTGTCATGGGGACGACCGTCCGGATTGTCCGATCATCGACGATCTCGCCGGACGGCAGACGTCGCGCGAGACCGATTGCGGGAGCGGCGGGAGCTGATGCGCCGTGCTTTCCTGCTGATCACGGCAGCCGTTTCCCTGGCCGTGCTGGGCGTTTTGCTCTGGGGCGAGTTCCGCGGCGTGCGGAACGGCCCACCCGCGAGCGGGGCGGCGCTCGTTGCGGTTACCGTGCCCACGCTGAACGCCGAAGCGCGCGAAGGGGAGGCGCTTTTTCAGGACAATTGCGCTACCTGTCACGGCGACAACGCCGCCGGCCGCGACGGCTTCGGCCCGCCGCTCGTTCACAGGATCTACGAACCCGGGCATCATGGCGACGGCGCTTTTCTCCTTGCGGCCGCGCGCGGTGTGCGCGCGCATCACTGGCCGTTCGGAGATATGCCGCCTGTCGAAAACGTCACCCAAGGGGACGTGGAACGAATTGTAGCCTATGTGCGCACGCTCCAGCGTGCGAACGGAATCAACTGAAGGAGAGCTGCGGCATGCAGGCAAGACGGATGGGTGCGTTTCTGGTTGCAGGACTGATCGGCGCGGGGGCCGCCTATGCCCATGGCGGCGCGACGGGCATCGTCAAGGAACGCATGGACGCGATGTCGGGGATCGGCGACAACATGAAATCCGTTGGCGGCATGCTGAAAAGCGGCTCCTACGACGCGAACGTGGCAATCGATGCCGGCGACGCGATCGCCGGCCACGCCGGAGAGGCGCTGACGAAGCTGTTTCCCGAAGGCAGTCTTGAAGCTCCGAGCGAGGCGAGCCCCGCGATCTGGACCGACTGGCCCAAATTCCAGGCTTATGCCGACGACCTGCAGGCCGCGGCGCTCGCGCTGAAGACACTTGCGGCAGACGGCGCGGATCCGAAAGCCGTCGCCGGTGCGTTCGGCGAACTCGCCGCAACCTGCAAGGCGTGTCACGAGGCGTTCCGCATCAAAAAGTAGCTCTTCCCCCTTGGAGCCTTCCCCGGCAGCCTGCCTCGCGTTGCGGCAATTCGCTTGCCTCATCGGGCGCCATGTTTTACCAGACGATCAATTTCTTCGTTTGGTTCATGACCCGATCCTGCCTGTCTGCTTGCGTTTCACGGCGACGAGGATGGACCTGACGGACTGCGCCGCGCCGGAAACAGGAGACGACACGACATGACCATCCGCTATCACAAGGGCGATCTTCCCGACCTGAAGGCCTATGAAACGGCAAGCGCGGTGGCAGTCGACACGGAAACGCTCGGTCTCAATCCGCACCGCGACCGTCTGTGTGTCGTGCAGCTTTCCCCGGGCGATGGCACGGCCGATGTGGTGCAGATCGCCCGCGGCCAAAAGGAGGCGCCCAATCTGGCGGCGCTGTTCACCGATCCGTCCAAACCGAAGATATTTCACTTCGCCCGGTTTGATGTTGCCATGCTGAGGCACTATCTGAACATCGAGGTGGCGCCGCTGTGGTGCACGAAGATCGCGTCCAAGCTGGTGCGCACCTACACCGACCGGCACGGTCTGAAGGATATTACGCGTGAGCTCCTGGGCGTGGAACTGTCCAAGCAGCAGCAGAGTTCGGACTGGGCGGCGGAAACGTTGTCCGACGCACAGCTCGCCTATGCGGCTTCGGACGTGCTGCACCTGCACGCCTTGAAGGAAAAACTGGAATTCATGCTCGCCCGGGAAGGGCGCGAACATATTGCAAAGGCGTGTTTCGAGTTTCTGCCCGTGCGCGGGGAGCTCGATCTCAAAGGGTGGGAAGAAGCGGATATTTTCGCCCATTCGTGATTTTCAGCAGGCGGTCCCGTTCCCCGGGATGCCGGCCCATGGTTTTCGGAGAACTTGTTGAGCGTTGTCAGCGCACATCCGGGAGAAACGGCTCCCAAGCAGCCCCGAAACCGGCATCAGAGCCGGGCTCAGCGGGCGGCGCGCAGGCACAGCCTGCTGGTGCGCATATTGCGCTGGCTGTTCCCTCTGGTGGGGTTCCTGATTCTGGCAGGCATGACCGGTCTCGTGGTTCTCTTCAACATCCTGAGCGGTTTCGGCGCGGCCAACATGATGCTGACCAGCGAAGGTCTGGTCATGGACCAGCCGGAGCTGTCCGGACATGACGGCGAACGGTCCTACAAGGTGACCGCGCGCCGGGCGATCCAGCGGCTGAGCGACCCGCGGATCATTGATCTGGAATCGATCACGGCGGATATCGTGCTGAGCAAGGACCAGACGGCGAATATCGTCGCGCTCAAGGGAACCTACAACAACGCCGCGGAAACCCTGCGTCTTTACGACGGCATTCAGCTGGAGTGGAGCGAAGGCTACCAGGTGGACCTTTCGGAAGTGCAGATCGATCTGAGCAACGGCGCCATGACAACGTCGCAACCGGTTTCGATTCGCTCGGATCAGGGGCATGTTGCCGCCGGTAAACTTTCCTATGACAAGAATAAGGGTCTCGTCAGATTCTCCGACGGGATTAAGATGACCATCAATCCGGTTACGGAAGGACGGTAAGCAATGACATTTTTCAAACGTGCGTTGATTGCCTCTGCGGCAGCCTTTCTGATCGGCTCCGCTCAGGCGCAAACCTTTTCAGATGCTTTTGCGGGGTTCGGTTCGAACGAGGGCGAGCCGATCGAGATCGAAGCGGGCGAACTGCGCGTGGAAGACGGCAACAACACGGCGACTTTCGTCGGCGACGTGGTCGTCACGCAGGGCGAGACCAGCCTGAAGACCCAGCGCCTGAAGGTCTTTTACGCAGGCTCCGGCGAGGACAAGGAAAAGAAGCCCGAGGGCGCCATTCAGCAGAAGATTTCCCGTCTCGAGGCGGCCGGCGGCGTGTTCATCACCTCCAAGGATCAGACGGCCAAGGGCGACGAGGCCAGCTTCGACATGACCAAGGAATTCATGGTGATGACCGGCCAGGAGGTCGTGCTCAGCCAGGGGCCGAACGTGGTAGTCGGCAACAAGCTGACCGTCAATTTGAAGACCGGTCAGGCAAACCTGACAGCGGGGCAGGGAAGCGTTTCGGGCAAGACCGGCGGCCGCGTGAAGGTCCGAATTCAGCCCAACAGCGTACAGAACGGTAACTGAACCGGATCATGGCCTCCATTGTGTGACCATGATCTTTACGCCTGATCTGACTCGACAGTTGCTGTCGCAGATCTTATGTGAACCTGCGGCAAGGATCGGATGGACGACGCATCGGTGAAGATAACCTCTTCGGATTATAACGGGTTGCAGGGAAGCATGCCGGGACCAGATCAGCATGAGGAGGATCTGTCGCAGGCGCTTGTCGTCGACGGGATCGGCAAGACCTATGGCCGCCGCCAGGTGGTGAAATATGTCAGCCTGACCGTAAAGCCCGGCGAGGCCGTGGGCCTTCTGGGCCCGAACGGCGCCGGCAAGACGACGACATTCTACATGATCACCGGGCTGATCCGGCCGGACCAGGGGCAGATCTCCCTGGAAGGCTTCAACATCACCCGCATGCCCATGTACCGCAGGGCCCGGCTCGGCATCGGCTACCTGCCCCAGGAAGCGTCGATCTTCCGCGGCCTGACGGTGGAGGAAAACATCCGCGCCGTCCTGGAAGTGATCGAGCCCAGCCGCCAGAAGCGGCGGGAGGAACTCGATTCGCTGCTGGCCGAATTCGGCCTGACCCACCTGCGCAAATCGCCCAGCATCGCGCTGTCGGGCGGTGAACGCCGGCGCGTGGAAATCGCGCGCGCGCTTGCCAGCCGCCCGTCCTTCATGCTGCTCGACGAACCGTTTGCCGGGATCGATCCGATCGCCGTCGGCGACATCCAGCAACTCGTGCGGCACCTGACCCAGCGCGGCATCGGGGTTCTGATCACCGACCACAACGTGCGCGAAACGCTGGGCCTGATCGACCGGGCCTACATCATCGCGGCGGGCGAGGTTCTTACCGAAGGGCTGCCCCAGGAAATCGTCACCAACCCGGATGTGCGTCGTTTATATTTAGGCGAACAATTTACGCTTTGATGACATGCGGGCAGCTACGTTATAAAGTCTGTAAGAAGGAAGAAGCAAAAAGCAGACCAACACGACTCAATGGGCGCCCGGAACTAGATGGCCATTTCGACAAAGCTGGAGATGCGGCAGAGCCAGTCGCTGATCATGACGCCGCAACTGATGCAGGCGATCAAGCTGCTGCAGATGTCCAACCTCGATCTCGTCGCCTATGTCGAAGCCGAGCTGGAACGCAATCCCCTGCTTGAGAAAACCGATGGCGAGGCTGGCGACAATTCAGGATCCGCGAACGAAGGCAGGTCCGACGGCCAGAACGACCAGGCGTCCGAAGGCGGCGACGGCCCGGGGGCGTCCGGAGACGAACCGGCCTCCAGCGACTGGATGCAAAGCGACCTGGAAACCGGCTCCGAAGCCATCGCCTCGCGCATGGACACCGATCTCGGCAACGTTTTCCCGGACGAACCGGGCGTTCCCGCGTCTCCCGATCCGGCTCTCCTGAAGGCGGGCGACAGCTACAAGAACGCTTCCAGCAGCGGCGCTTCGGATGATTACAATCTCGAGGCTTTCGTCGCCGATGAAACCTCACTCGGAGCGTCCCTGGAAGAACAGATGCACCTGGCCCTGAGCGACGAAGCGGACAAGCTGATCGCCGGCCATCTGATCAATTCCCTGGACGAGAACGGCTATCTTTACCTCGATCTCGAGGAAACGGCCGAACAGCTCGGCGTCGATCTCGGCAGGGTCGAGCGTGTGCTCGCCGTTCTGCAGACCTTCGAGCCCGCCGGCGTCTTCGCCCGAAATCTCGCCGAATGCCTGAAGCTTCAGCTCATCGACAAGAACCGCTTCGACCCGGCGATGGAAGCGCTGATCGACAATATCGAGCTGCTTGCCCGGCGCGAACTCGGCGCCCTGAAGAAGGTCTGCGGCGTGGACGACGAGGATCTCGTCGAGATGATCTCCGAAATCCGCGCGCTGGACCCGAAGCCCGGCAGCGTGTTCGGCTCGTCGCTCGTCCAGCCCGTGGTGCCCGATGTCTTTGTCCGCCCCGCCAATGACGGCACCTGGGCGGTGGAGCTGAATTCCGACACCCTGCCGAAGGTGCTGGTCAACCAGACCTATTATGCCAAGGTCATCAAAACCGCGCGCAGCGAGACGGAAAAGGAATACCTGACCGAATCGCTGCAGACGGCCAACTGGCTCGCCAAGAGCCTGGACCAGCGGGCTAAGACCATCCTGAAGGTCTCGACCGAGATCGTCCGCCAGCAGGACGGATTCCTGACCTACGGCATCGAGCACCTGCGGCCGCTCAACCTCAAGACCATCGCCGATGCCATCAACATGCACGAATCGACGGTTAGCCGCGTAACCTCCAACAAGTTCATGGCGACGCCGCGCGGCATTTACGAGCTGAAATATTTCTTCTCTTCCGCCATCTCGGCAACGGTCGGCGGCGACGCGCATTCCGCGGAGGCCGTGCGCCACAAGATCAGGCAGATGATCGACGCCGAGGACCCCAAGGCGATCCTCTCCGATGACACGATCGTGAAAATTCTGAAGGATGACGGCATCGATATTGCGCGCCGGACCGTGGCGAAATACCGCGAGGCCATGAAAATCGGTTCTTCGGTCCAGCGCAGGCGGGAGAAAAACACCCGGATCTGAGCTTTCCGGGGGTGGTCGGCCGGAGTTGCATCGCGCAATTTTCGCAGTGTTTCAGGGATTTCCACTGAAAGAATACACTGCAAATACGTGCCGTTTCTTGAACAGAGTTACTCTTTACCGGAAACGTTTGACTCTTTGTGCCGGCGCAATTATAGGACCGCCCTCATGACGTAAACAGGGGATGGCGCTTCGGCGCTGACTGGTCCATTCTGTAAGCTTGAAACGTTTCGCGTTTCGACACCGGCGGTTGCCGGTGACCTATCGGTCAATAGAAAAAGAAGAGGTCCCCATGGCTTTGCGGATTTCGGGTAAGAATGTTGATGTCGGCGATGCTCTGCGCGTCCACGTCACAGACCGAATTGAAGATGCCCTGTCGAAATATTTCACGGGCGGCTTCACAGGCCACGTCACGCTCAGCAGGGAGGGCACCGGCTTCAAGTCGGAATGCAGCCTGCATCTGGATACCGGGATTAATCTGCAGGTGTCCGCGCAGGATCAGGACCCGCGCAACAGTTTCGACCTTGCCGCAGACAAGATCGAGAAAAGGTTGCGGCGCTACAAGCGCAAGCTGAAGGACCATCACAGCCACAACGGCAACGGCCGTGAGGCGCTCGAGGCGGCATCCTATGTGCTGGCCTCGCCGGATGAGGACGAGGAAGTGCCGGTGGATTTCAATCCGCTCGTCATTGCCGAAACCTCAGCGAAAGTTAAAACGATGACCGTCGGAATGGCGGTCATGGAGCTGGATCTGACCGAGGCCCCGGTTGTCTTGTTCAAAAACGCGGCAAATGGCGGTGTCAACGTTGTTTATCGCCGCCCGGACGGCAATATTGGTTGGATTGACCCAGCATTGGTGGCCAATGAGGCCGCTGAATAAGAATGCGGACGAGGTCGGCTTCCACCGGGAAGCCGGCTTCTGAAACTTGTAGGCGAACGAATGGATCTTAGTGATCTTCTGGGTAAAGACGCTGTGGTTGCCGGGCTCAAGGCCAAAAGCAAAAAACAGGCAATCCAGGAACTTTCCGCCAAGGCGGCGGAGTTGACCGGTCTTTCGGAACGGGAAATTTTCGACACGCTCCTCCAGCGCGAGCGCCTGGGCTCCACCGGTGTCGGCCACGGCATCGCCATTCCCCATGGCAAGCTGACGCGCCTGGGCAAGCTTGTCGGCCTGTTTGCCAAGCTGGACAAGCCGGTTGAGTTCGATTCCCTCGATGACGAGCCGGTCGATCTGATCTTCCTGCTGCTTGCGCCCGAAGGCGCCGGCGCCGACCATCTGAAAGCCCTTGCCAGGATCGCGCGGCAATTGCGCGATTCCGTCGTGACGCAGAGCATCCGGGGGTCTTCCGACGCCGACGAGATCTACGGCTTCCTGACCCAGCCCCTGGCGTCTTCGAACGCGGCCTGAACGGCGGATAGCCTGTCGAATTCAGGGACTGAACTCTTGCCGGGGAGGGCTTGAGGCCGTCCCCATACATGAGTCCGGTTACATTGAGTTTGCAGCCCATCCTTCGAGACAGCGCTCGGCGCTTCCTCAGGATGAGGTTGTTGATTAGCAGGCGATGTCCGTCAGCCAGGAAAACATCTCAACAAACACGACCTCATCCTGAGGTGCGGAGCGCAAGCGGAGCCTCGAAGGATGGGCTCCCTGCTCGGACCATGCCAATAACGCTTCGCGACAGACTTTCGGTCTTCCTCCGCATCTGACTCACCTCTCGAAACAAAAAAAGACCGGCTCAGGCCGGTCTTTTTTTGTTTCGATGCCGCCGATTACGCTTCCGCGGGATTGGCGTCGCCCTGGACCAGGCCTTGCTGGCTGGCGGCCGGCGCGCGGCTCGGGGCGAGCGCCGGGAGATGCAGATCGGCGAGTTCCGCTGGCGGCGCGGTTTCCTCGGGGATGCGCCACAGGGTCGAAAGCACCGCGATCTTGCCGAGTGTCCTGGTCGAGGTCGCCACCGCGATCGCGATGGCAAGCAGCGGGCCGATGGCGACCGGAATGACCGGCCAGACCAGTTCGATCTGCTGTCCGGCGAGCCAGGCGAGGCCCGCCGTTCCGAACAGGGTCTGCGGCCACAGCTTCTTGGCCGAGAGCAGCAGCGGCAGCCGCGCGACGCCGCGCGCCTGTGCGCCCCAGCCGATGGTCTTGCCGAAGACGAGCCCGCCCATGAAGAGCGTGTGCGCCACTGCCATGATCGGCGCCAGCATGGCCGCATAGACGATCTCCGCGCCGACGCTGACGAGCACCCGCAGCGGTCCGCCGAAGGCCTTGCGCATGTCGGCCCGGGCCAGAACATCGGCAACCGTCGCCAGTTTGGCTGCGAACACCATGGTCAGCACGGTGATGAACAGGATTGCGCCGGTATCCGCACGGTAGGGTGCCTGCTCCGACACCATGCCGAGGATGGCGGCGGCGGTCATGAAGCCGATCCAGGCGGGAGATCCCAGGAACATCAGGATGGCCAGGACGAGCTGCGCGCGGCTGATCGGTTTCAGGCCCGGCATGCGCAGAAGCCGGCGGTATTGCAGGTTGCCCTGGCACCAGCGCAGGTCGCGGCGGATGAATTCCAGCAGATGGGGCGGATTGACCTCGTAGCTGCCGGTCTCCAGCGGCAGGACGCGGACTTCGTATCCGGCCCGGCGCATCAGCACGGCTTCCACCTGGTCGTGCGACAGGATCGGCCCGGCCAGAGGGCCCTTGCCCGGCAGTTCGGGCAACCGGCAATGGTCGGAGAAGGGCTTCACGCGCAGGATCGCGTTGTGGCCCCAATAGGGTCCGCAATCGCCCTGCCACCAGGCGCTGCCGATCGTATAGGAGCGCATGCCGAGCCGCATGCCGAACTGGAAGACGCGGGCAAAGGCGCTTTCCGTCGGCAGGCCGACCACCAGGCTCTGCAGAATGCCGACATTCGGATTGGCTTCCATCCGCCTGACGAGACCGGTGATGGCGTCCACCGACATGTAGCTGTCGGCATCCAGGACCAGCATGAAATCGTGCCTGTCGCCCCAGCGGTCGCAGAAATCCTCGATATTGCCGGCCTTGTAGCCGGTGTTTTTCGCCCGGCGGCGATAGATGACGTCCATTTGTCCCTGAAACCGCTCGGCAAGGCGCGCGGTCATCTGCTGTTCCTGCAGAGCGATATTGTCCATCGAGGTGTCGCTGAGCACATAGAGGGTGAAGTGCTCCGCCTGGCCCGCACGGATCAGGTTGGATACCATGGCGCTGAGATTGACTTCCAGGCTGTCCGCGTCCTCGTCGCGGACACAGGACAGAAGCGCGGTCGAGCTCGTCAGCGGACGGTCCGGGTCGCCCTGGTCGATCGGACAGACGGCGGCGACGGGATTTTTGGAAAGCCGCATGACCAGAAGGCCGATCACCGCGTTCCAGAAGCCAATGATGGTCCAGGGCAGCGTCACCATGAAGCAGATCAGAATGAACAGGTCGAGCGCGGAAAACCCGCCGGGCGAAAGCGTAACCGCCATCAGGGCCGACAGGCCGACGAAACTGACGGCAAGAAGGGTGGTGAACATCACACGCCGGGGCGTCATGCTGGCGGCGGTCTGTTTGTCGGAAATAGTCATGTCAAAGACCCGAAACATTTTTTTGACTTCCAATCAGAGCAATCATCGCGATAGTGCGCATGTCAAAATGTCCTAACGTTGACAGAGGCTTTGTGGATGATCAGGGATCGTAATTGATGGGCGGCGACGCAGCGGTGACGCGCGGCACAGGCAAAGCGCAGGCGCTCTGGTATACCGGTCCGGTGCAATGCGCAATCGGTGCCGAAGCCTGCAAAGCTCCGCAGGCCGGCGAGGTTCAGATCCAGGCGCTCTTCAGCGGCATCAGCCGCGGGACGGAAGGCCTGATTTTCCGCGGGGAAGTTCCCATGAGCGAATGGCAGCGCATGCGTGCGCCGTTCCAGGACGGCGATTTTCCTTTTCCCGTCAAATACGGCTACGCCAATGTGGGCAGGGTGCTGGACGGCGATCCTGACCTTGTCGGCCGTGTCGTGTTTTCGCTCTATCCGCATCAAAGCGTCTTCACTCTCCCTTCCGGTTCCTGCGTGCCGGTTCCCGACGGCGTTCCGGCGCACCGGGCCGCCCTTGCGGCAAATATGGAAACGGCTCTCAATGCTTTATGGGACGGAAAACCATCACCGGGGGATCACATCTGCGTGGTTGGCGGCGGTGTTCTCGGACTTTTGACCGCTTACGTCGCAAGCAGGCTGCCCGGATCACGGGTCACGCTGGTCGACACGAATGCCGGCCGTGCACAGACCGCCCAGGACCTCGGCCTGGACTTCTCGCTGCCGGAGAATGCCCCGAGCAATCAGGACCTCGTCTTTCACACCAGCGCCAGTTCGGCGGGCCTTGCGACCGCGCTCGCCTGCGCGGGAGACGGCACGTCGATCGTCGAAATGAGCTGGTACGGCACCAACGACGTCCAGATCCCGCTCGGTGCGGATTTCCATTGCCGGCGGCTCAGGCTGGTGTCCAGCCAGGTGGGCACCATCCCTGCGGAGCGGCAGGCCCGCTGGACCTACCGGCGCCGTCTCGAAACCGCTCTTTCCCTGTTGCAGGACCCGGTTCTGGACCGGCTGATCAGCCACAGGGTGCCTTTCCGGGAACTGCCCGACCGGCTTCCCGATTTGTTGAACAAGGCGTCAGATGTGCTGGCCGCCGTTGTTGTCTATGAGAACGGGACCTGACCGGGTCTTGTCCCTCCACCTTTCAATCAGAATTTTCAGGATCCTCGAAACATGTTTGCTGTTGAAGTCCGCGACCACGTGATGATCGCCCACTCCTTCAAGGGAGAGCTGTTCGGCCCCGCCCAGGCGCTGCACGGCGCGACCTTCGTCATCGATGCGGCCTTTCTGGCCGACACGCTCGACGAAAACGGCGTGGTCATCGACATCGGCCGGGCACATGACGCCCTCAAAGAGGTGCTGCAGCCGCTCAACTACAGGAACCTCGACGATGTGCCCGAATTCGCCGGAGTGAACACGACCACCGAGTTCCTGACCAAGCATATCCACGATCACCTTGCCACGGCGGCCCGGAATGATCGGCTCGGCCGGCCGGGATCCGAACTCGATGCCATCCGGGTGACGATTTCCGAATCCCACGTCGCCCGTGCCTGGTATGAAGCCGCGATCTGAGTGCCGGACGGCCAAGCCATGAAACGGCTCTTTTTCGCTTATCCCGGAGATCTGGAAACGCTCACCGGAGGCTACGGCTACGACCGGCGGATCATCGGCGGTCTTCGGGATCTCGGCTGGCAGGTGGATCTCCTGCCGCTCGGCGACGGGTTTCCTGATCCTTCTGGAGAGACCCTGGCCGCCGCGCAGCGGAAACTTCAGGACCTTCCGGCCGGTGTTCCGGTTGTCGTCGACGGTCTCGCCTTCGGGGTGATGGCGGAAGCTGCCGCCGCACTCGTCTGGCATCTGCCGCTGATCGCTCTGGTGCACCATCCGCTCTGCCTGGAAAACGGCCTGACGCCGGACCGCTCGGACGCCTTGCGCGAAAGCGAAAACAAGGCGCTGGCTTTCACCCGGCACGTGATCGTCACCAGTCCGGCAACGGCAACGCAGGTGGCGGATCTGTTCGGCTACCCGGAAGAGCGGATCACCGTCATTCTGCCTGGAACCGACAGGCCGGACGAGCTGTCCCGCCAGCCATCGGAGCGCGTGCGCCTGTTGTCCGTCGGCACGGTCGTGCCGAGAAAGGGCTACGACCTCTTGTTCCAGGCGCTTTCCGGGGTCGCGGACAGGACCTGGCACCTGGAGATCGTCGGCGGGCTCGATGCCGATCCGGAGTGTGCGCGCGCGCTGCAGCGGCAGGCGGAAGAGCTGGACCTCTCGGACCGGATCGCGTTTCGCGGCGCGGTCCGGCCGGAGGACCTTGCCGGCTATTACCGTAGCGCGGATATCTTCGTACTCGCCAGCCGTTACGAAGGTTATGGCATGGCCTATACCGAGGCGCTTGCCCACGGCCTGCCCGTCATCGGCAGCGGCGGCGGCGCCGTGCGGGACACCTTGCCGGAGGGCGCCGCGGTCTATTGCGGCACCGAAGACGTCGTGGCTCTGCGAGAGGCGTTGGAGCTGTTGATTTCAGATCCCGGAAAACGCTTGGAGATGGCCGAGGCGGCCCGTGTCGCCGCCGAAACGCTGCCCACCTGGCAGGATGCCGCCGGACACTTCGCAACGACACTTCAGGAGATCACCGAATGAGCGGCTTTTCCTCCGAATGGCTCGCCCTGCGCGAACCGCTCGACCTGGCGGCCAGAAATACGGCGGTGGAAACGGCTTTTCTGGACGCTCTGCCCGACAGGCCGCTGCGCATCCTGGACCTGGCGAGCGGCGCCGGTTCGACGATTGCCGCGCTCAACGGCAAGGTCGGTCAGCCGGTGGACTGGCTCTTGACCGACCACGACCCAGCCTTGCTCGCACTCGCCAAGACGCATTGGCGGGACAAGACCTCGGGCAGCCTGGAAACCCGGCAGATCGATCTTGCCGCGGATCTGGAAGATTTGCCGTTTGCCGATGTGGACGCCGTGACGACATCGGCCTTCCTGGATCTCGTCTCCGAGGAATTTCTGGTCCGCCTCGCCGATCAGGTCTCCAGGGCCGGAAAACCGTTTCTCGCCAGCCTGACCTATGACGGGCGCGCGGCCTTCCACCCGCAAGATCCCTTCGACACGGATCTGTGCGCGGCCCTGAATGCCGATCAGAAGACCGACAAGGGATTCGGGCCGGCGCTTGGGCCGGATGCCGCAAGCCGGGCGGCCGATCTCTTCGAAGCCCGGGGCTGCCGGGTGGTCCAGGGACCTTCCGACTGGCAGGTCGCGCGGTCGTCTTCCTCTTTCCTGCAGGAGTTCCTGAGCGGCTGGGTCCGGGTCGGGCGCAAATCCGGGCTGGACGCCACGGCTCTGGATCGCTGGTGGCAGGACCGGGAAGGAAAAATCCGCTCTGGTGAACTCAGCATCACGGTCGGCCACACCGATTTCGCGGCCCTGCTGTAAAACGTTGGGTCTGCGGTCCTCACTGTCCCGTTGAAATTGCGGTGTCTCAATCCTAGGATGAGACCGAATGCTGTCCGGTTAAGTGAATATCTGCGATTGAGTCTCGGGTCCCGGGGCTGGCACCCGTCTCCCCCCTTGAGGGGGAGATGTCAGCTTTGCTGACAGAGGGGGGGGGTGTCAACCTTTCGGCAGAAAAGGCTTTTTCGAGTTCGCGGAGCCGCTTCACCCCCCTCTGTCTCCTTTCGGGGACATCTCCCCCGCAAGGGGGGAGAGGGGTGCTTGTGGCGACACTTTCCGAATCCTGACGGCGTGGGAACGGGAGAGGACATACCGAAATGACCGAGAGGAACGAGCGCTACAGCCTGGTGGCTCGCAGCATTCACTGGCTGACCGTGCTGCTGGTCCTGACCATGGTTCCGGCCGGTCTGGTCATGATCCGGATTAGCGGCGGCCCGCTGCAGAACCAGCTCTTCGACTATCACCGCTCCGTCGGCGTGGTGCTGATGATCCTGACCGTCATCAGGCTGGTCTACCGCCTGACCCATCCGCCCGCGCCGTTGCCGGACGAAATACCGGTCTGGCAGCAGCTTGCGGCCAAGGCGACGCACGTCTTTCTCTACCTCTTCCTGCTGGTCAACCCGTTCATCGGCTGGGTGGCGACATCCGCCTACGGTGCCGCGATTTCGGTCTTCGGCCTGTTCACCATGCCGGCCATCGTGGCGAAGGACCGCGCCCTGGCGGACCAGCTCTTCGAGGTCCATCTCGTGCTCGGCCTGCTCTTTACGGCCGCCGTCCTGTTGCACATCGCCGCGGCGCTCTACCACGGGATCATTCGCCGGGACGGTGTCCTCAGCCGCATGCTATAAGGATGAATGACCTAAAGTTACGGAAAGAAAACAGGTTTCCATCTGGTAAGGGTTAAGCTTTACGAAGAATTAACTAAACAAAATTTAACCCTTCGGATTTTGTAATTTTTTACCATGCCCCTTAAGTACAGTTTATTCTTTTTTTGCACTAAATAGCGCTCCAGAATGCAATCGACGGTTCAGATCGAACCGGCAGTTAGGTGGCAAGGATCATCATGAAACAGACTATTCGCACCCTCTTGGCGAAGCACGGCAACTTGCCGGTCGCAATCGAAAGCGTCGCTGACGGCGCGGATCTTTATGACGCCGGTCTGTCTTCCTTCGCGTCGGTTCAGGTGATGCTCGCTCTGGAAGAGGAATTCGATATCGAATTTCCCGAGCACCTGCTCAACCGCAAATCCTTTTCTTCCGTCGACGAGATCGAAGCCGCGCTGAGCGAAATTCTCGAAGACCAGGCAGCCTGACCGATGACGGCCGCGAGCAAGATCACCGCCATGGGCCTGACCGAGCGCGCCAAACAGGCCGCCAAGGTCGCCGCCGAGTTCGCCGACAAGGTGGATATCGAAGCGCGTTTTCCCTCCGAAGGCATGGATGCGCTGAAAGCGGAGCGCCTGATGGGGGTCATGATCCGCCCGGAGCAGGGCGGAGAAGGGGCCAGCCTGACGGAAGTCGCCGATATCTGCGCGATCCTGGGCCAGGCCTGTGCCGCGACCGCCATGACCTATGCCATGCACCAGATCCAGATCGCCAGCCTTTCGGATTACGCGGTCGGCAGCGTCTGGCATGAGACGTTCCTGAAACGGATCTGCGACGAGCAGCTTCTGATCGGCTCTGCGACCAGCGAGGCGGGCATCGGCGGTAATCTGCGCAATTCGCTCTGCGCGATCGAGGTCGACGGCGAGACCGTACGCCTGACCAAGGACGCGACCGTGATCTCCTACGGCGCCGACGCGGATGCCATCATGGTGACCTCCCGCCGTCATCCGGATGCCGCCCATTCCGACCAGGTCGCGACGATCTTCCTGAAGGACCAGTACACGCTGGAGCAGACGAGCGTGTGGGATACGCTCGGCATGCGCGGCACCTGTTCCGACGGCTATATTTTCAAGGGCGAGGCCCCGGCGGAACAGATCCTGCCGCGTCCGTTCGCCGAAATCGCCGCCCAGTCCATGCTGGCGGTGTCCCATCTTCTGTGGGGCTCGCTCTGGTACGGGATCGCGGCAGATGCCGTGGCGCGCGCGCAGAGCTTCGTCAAGGCCGCGGCCCGGAAATCTCCCGGCCAGGTGCCTCCCGGGGCGCTGCGCCTTGCGGAGGCCTCCAGCCTGCTGCAGCTCGTCAAGGCCAATGTGGTCGCCGGTCTGAAGCAGTTCGCCGCCTGCAAGGGCGACAGCGACGCGCTCAACGCCATGAGCTTTTCCGTTGCCATGAACAACGTGAAGATCGGCACGTCGCAGACCATCCTGACCATCATCAACCATTGCATGCTGATCTGCGGGATCGCCGGCTACAAGAACGGCACGCCCTTCAGCCTGGGCCGCCATCTGCGCGATGCCCATTCCGCACAGTTGATGATTTCCAACGACCGCATCCTGGGCAACACGTCGACCATGCTTCTGGTCAACAAGCAGGACACCAGCCTTCTGGGGTAAGTCATGGACGCGCAAATATCTTTTCTGGATCAGCTATTCGCCAAAGGCGTTCTTCACGACAGCGGTGTCGACGGTCTCTATGCCCGTAGCGGCGAATTCGAGGACGTGATCTCCCGCTTCGAAACCTTCGCGCTCACCTACGGCAAGGACGAGATCTCCGAAGCCATGGTCTTCCCGCCGGGCATGACCATGCAGGATTTCGAGATCAGCGGCTACATGAAGAACTTCCCGCAGCTTGCCGGGACCGTGCACGCCTTCTGCGGCAACGACCACGACCATATGGGCCTGCTTCAGTGCATGGCCGCCGGCGAGGACTGGTCGGAAAAACAGAAGCCGACCCAGGTCGCCCTGACGCCCGCCGCCTGCTATCCGCTCTATCCGCTGCTGGCGAAACGCGGTCCGCTGCCGCCCGAAGGCGCCTATGTCGCCCTGCAGTCCTACTGCTTCCGCCACGAACCTTCCAGGGATCCGGCGCGCATGCAGATGTTTCGCCAGCGCGAATACGTCCGTGTGGGCTCCGCCGAGCAGACCATGGCCTTCCGCGAGACCTGGAAGGAGCGCGGCCAGGACATGATGACGCGCCTGGAGCTGCCGCATCACGTCGATGTCGCCAACGATCCGTTCTTCGGTCGGGCGGGCAAGATCATGGCTTCCGGCCAGCGCGAGCAGGAACTGAAGTTCGAGATGCTGGTGCCAATCACGTCGGAGGAAAAGCCGACCGCCTGCATGAGCTTCAACTACCACATGGACAATTTCGGCAAGGCCTGGGACATCCGCCAGGCGGACGGATCTCCGGCGCATACCGCCTGTGTCGGCTTCGGCCTGGAACGGCTTGCCCTGGCGCTCTTCCGCCACCACGGGTTCGACACCGCCACGTGGCCCGAAGGCGTCAGATCGGTCCTCTGGGGCTGAGGGCGTTTCATGAAAGACGCCGTCTTCGAAACCTTGAGCGCAGCCACCTACGTGCGCAGTCCTCTGCATGCGCAGGACCGGGACTGGCCGGAGACCAACTGCTATCTCGATGTCTGGATCGAGGTGCTGCCGTCGCTCGGCCTGCCGCCGGAGGCGTGTCTCGCCTATTCCGTGACGCAGGATTTCGAAGGCGATCAGTTCACCTTCTTCAAGGTGCCGCTGGAGGACCTGGAAGCGCTTTATGGGCTGAAGGTCACGGAGCTGGCGATCTATGACCGCGTCGAAACCCATGTCCGGCACCAGATCGAACGCGGTCGCCTGTCGCTCGTCGAGGTGGACAGCTACTTCCTGCCCGATACCCACGGCGTCGGTTATCACGAGGCCCACGGCAAGACGACGATCGCCGTCAACCGGATGGATTTCGGCAACCGGACGATGGAATATTTCCACGGGCTGGGCCTGCACCGTCTGGAGGGAGACGATTTCGACGGCGTGTTCCAGCGCGGCGAGCATCGCAAGCCGATGCCCTTCCTGCCCTATACCGAGTTCGTGAAGTTTCCGGAAGAGAACCCGTCGCCGGAGCACATTCTGGAGGTTTCCGAGGAGCTTCTGCGCCTCCACCTGAAACGCCGCCCGGCGGAAAACCCCGTGGCTGCCTTCGCGCGGGTTTTTCCGGCGCAGGTCGAGATGGTGAGCGAGCGCGACTTCGGTTTCTTCCATCTCTACGCCTTCAACACGCTGCGCCAGCTCGGTGCCAACTTCGAGCTTTTCTCCTCTTATCTGGACTGGCTGGCCGCACAGGGACGCGAAGGACTGGCAGACGGCGCCGCCGAAGCGAAAACGATCTCCGCCACCTGCAAGATGGTTCAGTTCAAGCTGGCGCGCGCCGTGATGCGCAAGAAGTTCCAGGGCCTTGACGAAGGCCTGCTTCCGGCGGTCAACGCCTGGGACACCCTGATGCGGCTCCTCGACCGCCGCTATGGTACGGGCGGAGAAAGCTTCACACCCGCCGTCAGTGCCGCCGGGGCCTGAATGATCGACCTCGCGAAAGCGGAATGGACCGTCGCGCTCCGCGAAGCCGGCTCGCCTCGGGCCGCGGACGGGCCTCAAACGTCCTTCCCGGCACAGGTTCCCGGAACCGCTGCGGGCGCATTGGCTGCTGCCGGACTGTACGATCCGGACAATCCGCGACCGCTCCACGACAAGGACGTCTGCTACGAAGCCTCCTTTGGGGCGGAACCCGGCCGATATCGGCTTCTGTTCGACGGCCTCGCAACCGTCGCGGAGGTCTATCTGAACGGCGAACGCGTTGTGGAAAGCCGGAACATGTTCCGGAAATATGAAGCCGAGGTCGCGCTTTCCGAAGAAAACAGGATCGAGATCTGCTTCCGCGCCCTGGAGCCATATCTGAACGCCAAGGGACCGCGCGCCCGCTGGAAGCCGCAACTGGCGACGTCCCAGGGCCTGCGGCTGATGCGCACGACCCTGCTGGGCCACATGCCCGGCTGGTGCCCGGAGATCCATGCGGTCGGTCCGTATAGACCGGTCCGGCTCGAACCGGCGGACGCGCCCCGGATCACGGACAGGCACATCCTGGCCGATCTCGCTCCCGACGGCAGCGCCACGCTGACGGTTTTCGTCAAGCTGGAAAATGTCAGCGGGACGCCGGTTCTGGCCTGTGCGGGCGCAAGCGCCGAGATGACGCGCCAGGAGGACGGAACCTTTGCCGGCGTGTTGCGCCCGGCGCACGTCACGCCCTGGATGCCGCACACCCACGGCGAGCCGGCACTCTACGATATCTCGATCGAGGCGGGCGGGCAGGTGTTCCCGCTTGGCAAAACCGGCTTCCGCCGCCTGGAGATCGATGACGGGGAAGACGGCAGGGGCTTCGGCTTGAAGGTCAACGGCATTCCGGTCTTCTGCCGCGGCGCCGTCTGGACCAATGCGGATCTTCTCACTCTTTCTGGCGATCCCGAGACCTACCGGCCGCTTCTGGAACTGGCCCGGGACGCCGGCATGAACATGCTGCGCATCGGCGGCACCATGGTTTACGAGGCAAGGGCGTTCTTCGAAATCTGCGACGAACTCGGCTTGTTTGTCTGGCAGGACTTCCAGTTCGCCAATTACGATTATCCGGTCAAGGACGAGGCGTTCGTCGAGGACGTCAGGGCCGAAATCCGCGATCAACTGACGGAAACCCAGGGCTGTCCCTCGCTGGCGGTTCTGTGCGGCGGCAGCGAGATCTACCAGCAGGGCGCCATGATGGGCCTTGCCGAGGACCGCTGGAAGGGGCGGCTCTGCGAAGAGATCCTTTCCGAACTGGCGGGACGCTACCGTCCGGATGTGTCCTATGCGCCGAATTCTCCCTGCGGCGGCGTGCTGCCGTTTTCACCGAACGAAGGCATCGCCCATTATTACGGCGTCGGCGCCTATTTGCGCCCGCTTGAGGATGCCCGCCGCGCGAATGTCCGTTTCGCCGGCGAATGCCTGGCCTTTTCCAACATTCCCGAGCAGCAGAGCCTCGACGCCTTTCTGCCGGTGAAGCCCGGTCACGATCCGCGCTGGAAGGCCCGCGTGCCGCGCGACCGCGGCGCGGGCTGGGATTTCGAGGATGTCCGCGACCATTACCTGAAAACGCTCTACGGCGTCGATCCGGCGGCTCTTCGCTACGGCGATCCGGGCCGCTACCTGGATCTTGGCCGGGCGGTGACCGGCGAAGTCATGGAACGGACCTTTGCCGAATGGCGCCGCAAAGGCTCTTCGTGCCAGGGGGCTCTCGTCTGGACCTTCCAGGATCTGGCGCTGGGGGCAGGCTGGGGCGTGGTCGATGCGAGCGGGCGGCCGAAACCGGCCTGGTACGCCCTGAAAAGGGCTTTCCGGCCGCTCCAGGTCGCCATCACCGACGAAGGCACCAACGGGCTCGCCATTCACGTGATCAATGATCGCCCCAGGGAAAAAGCGGTCACGCTGTCCCTGAGCTGCCTCCGGGACGGCCAGGTGCCCGTCGTTTCCGGGCAGCGGGATCTGGTTCTTGCCCCCCATAGCGCCTTGGAAGTGAATGCGGTCGAGCTGATCGGCGCATTTTTCGACGTGACCTATGCCTATCGCTTCGGCCCGCCCTCGCACGATGTGACGGTGGTCCATCTGCTCGATCCGGAAACCGGGGACCTGCTGGCGGACGCCTTCCACTTCCCACTCGGGTTCGATCCGGCGCGCCGGCCGTCCGGTCTCTCCGCGGAGTTGACGGAGAGCGAAACCGGGGGATGGCAGATAGAGCTGGAAACCGACCGGCTGCTGACGTCGGTGACCGTCGCCTGTCCGGGCCACCTGCCTTCGGATAACGGCTTTCACCTGGCACTCGGCTCGAAGCGCCGGATCGCGCTGATGCCGGGACCGGAGACAGGCATCGACGCGCGTCCCGCAGGGACGGTGTCCGCCCTGAACAGGACAGGTTCGATCGGGTTCAGATAAAGCTTGCCGGGCGCTCGACCGAGACGATCACGTGGTCTGCCGTTTCCTTCAGCGCGGTCTCGACCTGGGCCGGTGCCATGGGCGATTCGGAAATGACGATCAGATCGAATTCCGGATCGAGCCCCGACCGGTTCAAGACCTGATAGCTTGCCTTTTCTTCGCTCTGATACTTGCGCCGCCCGTGGGTCAGGCTCAGGAAGTCGATATCGAGATCGGCGGACTTGATGGCGTCCTTGAGGTCCGGGACGGCCTGCCTGCCCGGCAGAACGTCGTTTGCCAGTTGCTGGCCGCTTGAATTGTTGTCGACCAGCAGCACCCGGAAATTCTTCAGGCTCGCGGCGGCGAACACGATCGACAGCGCGGCCATGCTGTGATTGCCGTCGATGCTCGTGACGACCACCGTGCTGGCGAAGCCGTCGACCCGGTGCGACTGGATCTGCTTCAGGATGGTGAAGACGGATTTCCAGTAGGGCCGCATCTCCCGTTCCGCCGCGCCGCTCTTGAAGTCCCAGAGCGAGCTCAGCAGCTCCTCCGTATCGAGCTCGTCCTCGAGTTCCGGATAGGGCAGGCGGGGGAGGTAGGAAACCGCCAGGCCGCTCTGGCTCGAAAGAGGGTTGACCTGGGGTGTCGTCAGAACCGGTGCGGCCGGTGCCGGTGCGTTGGCGATGCTCTGTGCCGGCACGGGGGCCAGATCGGATTGCGGATAAAGCAGGTACCGCATGCCGAGCGCGCAGGTCTCGCGCCCGATGGCGATCATCACGCCGATCAGGCCGCCGAGAAACGCGCCCGCCAGAACGAGAAGCTTCTTCTTGGGCCAGACGGGAGAATCCGGCGGAATGGCTGGGGAAATGATCCGGGCATTCGGGATGCTGATCTGCTCGACTTCGGTGATTTCCTTGGTCCGGCTCAGCAGGTTCTCGTAGAGCGTCTTGCTGGTTTCCGCCTCGATCTGAAGCTCCTGCAGTTCGATGCGGGATTTCTGGTCGACATTCGATTTGGAGCGGATGTTTGCCAGTTCGGTTTCAAGCTTCGCCACGCGGTCGCGCAGAACGTCCGCCTCGAGCTTCGCCGAGCTGGCGATCCGGCGCACTTCCGCATCGATCAGCTTGCGGATTTCCTGCGTCTGGGCGCGGGCGCGGATCAGCTCCGGATGGGAGGGAAGAAGCTCCGCGGAAAGATTGGCCTGGGTCCGGGCCGCGGTTGCATATTGCTGCTGCAGATTGGCGATCGTCGCGGACGAGGTCACATCGCTGAGTGCGTCGACGCTCGCGCCCGTATCGATCAGCCGCTGGATCTCGGACGCCTTTGCGGTGGCGGCCGCAAGGGCCGCGCGTTCTTCCGTCAGCCGTGTGCTTGTTTCGGCAAGTTCCTGATCCGTCAGAAGGGCGTTCTGATCGTTGGATTGCAGATTGTGTTTCGCGCGGAAGGCTTCGACCTTGGCTTCCGCCTCGCGGAGCTGGTCTCTCAGGACCTTGAGCCGGTCGCCGACCTTCTCCTCCACCTTGCGCGAGACATTCGAGACCTGGCCGTTCTGGTTGGAGATGTAATTCTCGACGATGACGTTCGACAGAATGGCGGCCTTCGACGGCGTGTCGGCGTCGACGGAGACGTTGATCACGAAGGTCAACCCTTCCCGTCCGACTGACATTGCGCCTTGAAGGGCTTCGATCGACTTGTTCGTGGCTGTTTCCTGGGTTTCGGCCGACTTGCTTTCGGACCCGCCGAACAGCGCGCGCAGCGGTGCCAGCACGCCGCCGCTTGAATCGCCTTCGCCGAATTCCGGGTCCTTGGTCAGATCGAGCTGGGTTACGACGCTTCGGAGCACGGAGGAGGACTGAAGGACCGTTACCTGGCTGTCCACCACGAACGTGTCTTCGAGATATCGCGACGGAGCGTTCTGGTCCTCGAACGGCTGGCGGACGGAAGGATCGATGAGAACCTGGGTCGTGGCGCGGTAGATCGGCTTCAGCGTGACGGAGATGGCAGCCGCCAGGACGGCAGCGCCGATGCAGCAGGCGATCACCAGCCAGATCCTGCGCCGCAGCACGGCGAATAGGGTCAAGATGTCCTGAAATGTCGGCGCGGTTTCCGCCACTTGCCTGTCCTGCTCGATGCTGGTTTTTGAGACCATGTTAACCTTGGTGACCCGGCTATCGCCTGACGCGCCAAAATAACCAGACTTGGTTAGCAACTGCCTAATGGCCGCCAGAATGCAAGACGCCAGACAGCCTGTTTCCGTACTGAAAGCTCATATCTTCCTTAGGGTAAAATCTTACACAGGGAGATGAATCTGAGAATTCAGTTGTTTGTGAGGAGCAGGTAAAAATCAAGATACCGGCTTAACTCAATGGTAACATTAATCTCAGATAGAAAAATTAAATTATTTTAACTGTTTAGCTATTCTAACCCGTGCTTAACTCTGGCATGCTATAGCATTGTGTGACGACACCTCTCGTAGAAGAGCTTCAGGCATTCATGTTAATGACCAACGCCGAACCGTGGCACCAATCCGGCTCTGTGCACCATAATACGACGGCTTTGCTCGGCGGGCTCCCCATTTCCAAAATCGGAATCCGGGAAACGGCGGAGCAATTCGTCGGGATTGCCCTGGATGCGAGGGGGAAAAACCAGCTTCCTTTCTTCTCGACGTCGGCCAACGGTCAGGTGATCGCCCTGAGTGCGAAGGACGACGCCTTCAAGCAGATGATGCTGCTTGCAGACCAGATTCATGCCGACGGCATGCCCATGGTAATCCTGTCCCGCTACGTGTCCCGGCATGCCCTGGACGAGCGGGTCGCCACCACGGATCTGGTTCACGCCGTCGCAAAGGAGGCGGAAAAGGCCGGGGTCAGCTTTTATTTCCTCGGTGCCAGCCAAGAGGTCAACACGCGTGCCGTCGAACGGATGCGGACCCTTTACCCGGAGCTGAAATTTGCCGGTGCGTCCCACGGATATTTTTCTTCCCCTGAAGACGAAGAGGCTGTCGTCGACGAGATCGCCCGCCTGAAGCCCGGTATCCTCTGGATCGGTCTCGGTGTTCCGAAGGAACAGGAGTTCGTCGTCCGGAACCTTCACAGGCTCAGAGGGGTCGGCGTCATCAAGACGAGCGGCGGCCTGTTCGATTTTCTCTCCGGCAAGAACAGCCGTGCGCCTGAATGGATGCAGAACCTGGGCGTGGAGTGGCTCTACCGCATGCTGCTCGAACCCCGGCGGCTGACCCGCAGATACCTGCTCACCAATCCCGTCGCCCTGCGCGAGCTCTTGCTCAACTCGAAATAACGCGGCGGCTTCGCTATCTGGCCTTGCCGTCGATCTTCGCGATGACATCTTCCCAAAGCGCCGATATTTCGCCGGCAAAGTCGGTGGGCCTGATGTCCTTTTCGCGGGCGGTCAGAACCGCGTCCGCCGCCTGGCCGATATCCGCACCCGCCGGAATGAGCTGTATGCCGCCGTTTTCGATCAGCTGCCGGAACAGCCGGTGATGGCTGAGGGCGGTTTCGCCGAGCGGAGCATTCACCACCACGGGTTTTCCGGATGCCGCCGCAGCCAGCACGCTGCCACGGCGGGCGGTGAGCCCGTCCGGCAGCAGGTAACAGAACACGTCGATCTCCCGGAAGATCGCGAAAAGTTCCTCTTCCGTGCCGATGAACCCGCTCACGGCAACCCTGTCGGCGAGATCATGTTGCGTAACGGCTTCGGCGAAATCCTGTTCGACCGTGTCCTGTCCCTTGATGAACGATCCGGCATAGGCCACGAAGACATCCTGTCCGCGGGACCGCAGCTCGGCCGCGACCGCCAGCAGGGAGTCGGCCTGCTTCTGAGGATAGATCGACCCGAACTGACCGAGGATAAGCCGCCCCTTGCCGCGCTCCGCCTTGAGCCGCTCGGAAAAGGCACCGGGTTTCAGCTCCGAAGGTGCGGCGAGGTTCGGTGGGATCGGGACAATGGTCCTGTTGCCCGTAACGAGCCTCGACAGGCCGGTTCCGGTAAATTCCGCCGAGATCTCCGGAGCGGAAAAGCAGACCTTCGTCGCCAGCAGGAGAACGGGTGATAGCACCAGCCGGCGTTTCCAGTCCAGCGCCGCCCATTCATGCAGAATGACGATCACGTCTTGCCCCCTGAGCCGGGCCGAAAGCGCGGCGAGAAGCGGTTCGACAAGCTTCTTCTTCCAGGCAACGACCGGAAAGTTCAGAAGGAGGCCATTCGCATCTTTCAGAGAAGCCGACAAACCGGCCAGATCGAAATCCAGATTGTGCGTACGGGCTCTGTCGCTAAGCCGCGCTGCCAGCAGTCTCGAGAATTCCTCGACGCCGCAGGTCTGATCGGCATCGGAAATCAGAACCGTATATTTCCGTGAGGACTTTCGGTCGGCAGCAGGGTGTGTCGGGGCGGGCGTTTTTATCGGCATCAGTCGGGCAGGTCCTGCTTGCTGTCCGCGCCCGAAGCCTCCTGCGTGTTGCCGGCCTTATAAGGCTCCGGCAGCGCGCCGAAACATGCATAGATCCGCCCGGCGGACATCAGGATCGGATGCGTCGCGACCAGCGGGCTGCCGGTGCGAAGCAGCAGGGAGGCGGCCCTGACGAAGCTTAGACCGAGGCTGACACTATTCTTCAGAAGTGCCTTCGCCTGCGGCATCCCCTGCATGCGGTCGATCACATAGTTGATCGAACCCGTGCGCACCGAACGGGCCATCAGAAACCTGGCCGTTGTCCTGTCCTTCGGAACGAATTCATAGGCGATCGCATCTGCGCACCAGTAGAACGTGAAGCCGGCCTTGCGGCAGCGGGTGAAGAAATCCATGTCGCCTCCGCCCAGGAAGTTGTAGCGCAGGTCGAAATCGGGTGACGCCAGTCCCTCGAAGACGCGCCGCCGGATCAGGCAGTTTCCGGTTCCATGGATCTGGTCGAGATCTCTGCTCGGGCCGTCGATGGATTGAAACAGCGGATGCCAGCGGACGGCGTCGCTTGCCGGCATTTCGAATTTGCGCAGGACCGGGCCGCCAACGATGCCGGCTTCCGTTGTCCGCGCCGCGCCGACCATTGCAGCAAGCCAGCCGGGTTCGGCAGTTTCGTCGTCGTCGATCATCAGGAAGAATTCCGCTTGCGGATAATGCCGCCGTGCCTCGCCAAAGGCGCGGTTGATGGCGTGGCAGTTTCCCTGGTTCTCCTCGACGAACACCGAATGGACTATGTGTTCCCGGGAAAGATAGCTGCGTGCGACATCCGCTCCGGCCGGATTGGCCGCATCGTTGTCGACCACAACGACCGCGAAAGCGACATCCGTCTCCTGGGCCTTCAGGGAGGCAAGCGTTTTGGCGAGCCAGTCGGGACGGCGGAAAGTCGGAATGCAGATGACGGCCTCGATGGTCCTGGTCGTCTGCGGCTGATCCATTCAAAGGCTCCAGAATTCAAAAGCGGCAGGTCGACCCGATTTGATGCGAACCCGCACGAACGCAGCAAAACGGTGCAATCTCAAGTATACCGGGGCAGGATGGCTGCACTCTCTTGAACGCAGGCTGTCCTGAACCCGGGCGCGAATTCCGCTGGTATTTGTCGCCTCTTTCATAACCGGGGAGGTGTTAACGCGGGTTTGCGGACGCAGCAGTTCGTGAAAATTCCGCAGGGACGGCCTGCTGGCGCAAAGGCGATGCGGTGCTTTCGACCAGAGTCCCGTTTGCCTGGAGCCGCAATCCGAACACGCCGATCAGGATGGAGAACCAGATGGGGCCTTCATTGACGAAAAATGCGCTTTCCAGGCAGGCGAGAAACAGGGCATAGAGCCATATCCGCAGGAAGAGACGGGTCAGGAGCGGATCGTTCGGGCTCTTCAAGGCCCGGTTGGAATAGCCGATAGGCAGGAAAACCAGCCAGATGACGCCCAGGATGAAGAGCGGTATGCCGCCGTTGATCAGCAGTTCCACATAGCCGTTATGGGAGTTCGCCGCCGTAACCGCCCAGGTGTAATGCGCGGAGGTGCTTCGGAAGAGGGCGTCGGTCTGCCAGAACGATTGCAGGCCGTAGCCGGTCAGCGGGCTTTGGCCGATGGCATGCAGTGCCAGTTGCCAGATATCGGTGCGTTCCGTGAAGGTCGGATCGATCCCCACCGATTCCAGAAAGTCCTGGACCGGTTTGGAGGTTGCCGCCGACATCAGGATCGTATTCACGGTCAGCAATCCGCCGGTCACCATGAGGATCCGCCCACCTTTCCAGCGTTCGTACAGCCAGGCCACCACCAGTATGGCGGGCACGATGGCGGTCGAGGTCTTGCTGCCCGATTTAACGAGAAAGACGAAAGACAGAACCGCGATCGTGCATCCCACCAGAAAGGATCTGGCTTTCGCGATGTAGAGTCCGAAGAAGAAGGAAAAGGCCATGGCCGATGCGGCGGCGTTCTTGTGGCCGAAATGTGCGCGCCAGTCGCCGGCGAGCTGGGCTTCCAGCGGGTCCGTGGCCTGGTGGATGCCCACCTGAGGCAGCACGGTGACCGTCAGATAGGCGAGCCCCAGCATCGCGATCAGGCCGAAGGTCACCAGGGTCACGAACTGGTCGCGGCTCTTGGGGATCAGCAGCGCGGCGCTCGAACACATGCAGACGATCAGGGCGAACACGGTGCGGCGGAGTGCCGTACCCGGATCGCCCGCAAAAAGATCGGCGAAGAACAGCCAGCCAAAGACCAGCATCATCAGGGTCCAGGGCCTCATCAGAAAGGTTCTGGATGGCTTGCCGAGCAGGGTGACCAGCACGATCCCGGCCATCAAAAGGACAACGATCTGATTGAGCCGGTTGGATTTGCCGCCATAGGCCTTGGTCGGATCGATCAGGGTGGAATCCGGCAGCGGATCGAGGCCGATCCAGAAATAGAAGAAGACGAGCAGAAAGATCAGTGCCGCGAGAAGGCTGCCGGTTGCGACGGCCTGAACGGGAGTTTGGGTGCCGCCGGAAGCCGGCCGGTGTGGTGGCGAATGAACGTACATCTCAGCGGACAGGTCTTTCGGCGAGTCGCCAGTTAACGCGCCGACCTTATCAGATCGCCGCACGGTTCAGTATGGACGATTTGTAATAATATCGGCATGTCCAAACAAACTTGGCCCATGCTAAGGCTTGAAAGCGCTTGTTCTTCAAGCCGTTTGCTTGACCGTGTTCATTCCGGGGAGGCGCATCGATGCGCAGACGGGACTTTCTGTTTTCAGCCGCCGCCGTCACGGCAGCGGGCGTGCTGGATACCCTGCCTCCTGCAGGGCTTCGGTCCGCCGCCCATGCCCAGGCAGCCGGAATTCCCTATGGTGCCGCCGTCAAGACCGAGCTGCTGGACTCCGATCCGCAATATACCGAGGCGCTGAGAACCTATTGCCAGATGATCGTCGGTGAGGGCGGTCTGAAATGGGCGGACCTCCGGCCGAGCCGGGACGTGTTCATCTTCGATCAGCCCGACCGGCAGCTCGAATTCGCCACGAACAACCGCATGGCCATGCGCGGGCACACGCTTGTCTGGTATGCAGCCATGCCCGACTGGGCCCTGGAAATCTCGACGCCCGAGGACGCCGAACACGAACTCGTTCACCATATCGAGACCGTCGTGGGACGGTATCGCGGGCGCATCCCGAGCTGGGATGTCGTCAATGAGCCGATTGCCGACGATCCGAGCGGCTTCGATGTCATCCGGCCCTCGGTCTGGTCCGAGCAACTGGGCCGGAACTATATCGAACTGTCCCTGCGCACCGCCTCGAGCATCGATCCGGATGCCCAGCTCGTCATCAACGATTTCAATTTCGAAGAAGCCACGACCCGGAGCAGGCGCCGCCGCGCCGCGATGATGGACCTGTTGAAGGAGCTGAAGGACAAGGATGTGCCCCTGCACGCGCTTGGTCTCCAGGGGCATTTGTCGGGAGCCTCCGAAGTCGACAAGGACGGCCTGTCCCGCTTCGTCGAGGACGTCAACGGGCTCGGCCTGGACATCCTGGTGACAGAGCTGGACGTGATCGACGACAAGCTGCCCGGGTCGATCCCGGTACGCGACCAGATCGTCGCGACGCGGGTTCATGATTTCCTGAGCGCCATCACCGACGTCGTCGAGCCGAAAGCCATCCTGACCTGGGGCATCACTGACCGTTACACCTGGGTTCCCATGTGGTACAGCCGGAACGACGGGCAACCGAACCGCCCCCTGCCACTCGACGCGGAGTATCGGCCGAAAGCGTTCCTGTCGGTGCTTCAGCAATTCACCGGAGCCTGAAGTTTGGGCCGAAGTTCAGGGTCGTCTCCATGGCTTGTTAACAAACACATCTTATTGATTCCGCTGCCGCCACTTCCGAATGGAGTTTTGAGCTTGCGAAGCCGCCGAAATTGTCAACAGGATGCCCGCCTGGTCCGGAACCGCGGCGGTGCATGCGTGCAGGCGGCCCGATAATGCTTCGGCAGGCGTCCACCTACCTCGCAGCCCATACCGCGTCCGCGGTTTTCGGCTTTCTGACCATCACGGTTTTCACCCGCCTGCTGACGCCCGCCGAATACGGCGTCTATGTTGTCGGCATGAGCGTGGTCGGCGTGTTGAATGCGATCCTGTTTCTGTGGATCCGGCATTCGGTCGTGCGATTTTCCCACGGTGGCCTGGAAAGCGACATGCGCATCACGGCGCTCATCTGCTATCTGGCGCTGGTTCTCCTGAGCCCGGTCCTGGTCCTGGTTGCGGTCTGGTTGACCGGCGGCAGTTTCTGGCAGATCACCGCCGCGGTGTTCGTCGCCTTTGCCATGGGCATCTTCGATATCTACCAGGATATCTTCCGCAATCGCCAATTGCCCGGCCGTTACGCGATCAATCTGATCACCCGCGCCGTGACCGGTTTCTGCGTTGCCGCGGTACTGGTCCTCATGGGGTTCGGCGGCCTGGGCATGCTGGCCGGGGTGGGGACTGGCTATGTTCTGACCAGCATCATCAGTTCCTGGGTGGTCTGGGAGCCGCCGTTCAACGGCTTCGATATGGCTATCCTGAAAAAGATGCTCCTCTTCGGCGGCCCGCTGACCGTCTCGGGCGCGGTTTTCTCCTTCCACTCGCTGATGGACCGGTTCCTGATCGTCGGTTATCTCGGCGAGGCCCAGGCAGGCGCTTACGGGGCGTCGGCCGATCTCGTGCGCCAGCTCATCCTTTTTCCGGCGGTCGCCATCGGGTCGGCGATCATTCCACTGGCCGCAAAGCTGCTGATCGAGGAGAAGCCGGAGGAAGCAGAAGCTCACCTCAAAAACAGCTGTGAATTGCTGCTGGCCGTGATCATGCCGGCCTGTATCGGGCTTGCGCTCGTGACCCCTCAACTGAGCTATCTGATGCTCGGTGAGGAGTTCCGGGCCTACGGGATGATGCTGATCCCGATCCTAGCGTTTTCCTGGTTGTTTCAGGCCTTCACGCACCAATATCTGCACGCGGCCTTCCACCTCGGGCAAAGGCCGTCCCTGATGCTGGTCCAGGGTGTGGTGATCCTGCTCGTGAACCTGGCCGCGATGGTCATCTTCATCCCGGTCTACGGTCTCATCGGCGCCGCCTATGCGATCCTGATTTCGGAGATGGTCGGCGCGGTGGCGGCTTACCTGTTATCGTTCAGGGCCCATCGCATGCATTTCGACATCCACGGGATGATCCGGGTGTTTCTGGCGTCGGCGGTCATGGCGGTCGCCGTGGGATTTCTGCGCCGGGAGGTCGCCTCCGACTCGATCGTCAGCCTGATCGCGCTGGTGCTGACCGGGATCGTTACTTATTCGGCTGTCGCCTTCGCGCTGAATATCGCGTCCATCCGGTCCATCGCGATGGCGAAGCTGAAGGCCTACAGGGACCGCAAGGCCGCCTGATACCGGTCATCACAGCCCGGCGCGTTTCATGAACTCCATCAGCAGGTCGTCCTGTTCATGCAGCTCCGGATCGAACGCGATCGGTGTGGTTCTGTCATATTTCCAGTTTGAATTGATTTCCCGGAAGTGGCGGTATGAAAGGTCACCGCTTGTTCTCAGTGCCGGCAGCCAGTTCAGGATCCGGTGGACGCTCCATTGGGCCTTTTCCGGGCATTTGGCCGGAACCACGGTCCATTTGGGAAGGCTCCCCATCTTATCGTAGGGAAGGACGCCATACCTGACCCCGTTTTGCTTTCGCATAACCGTTCGATAGTCGGCGTGCCTCCGCCCTTGAGCAAGTTCGCGTTTGCCCGCACCGACGACCCAGCGTCCTCTGTAGCGCACAATGCCGAATGGATCCTGCTCCGCTGCTTCGAACACGCTTTTGCCAGTCAGAGGCAGAACCAGTTCGTCGACATCTGCATTCTGTGCGCTTCGCACAGCGCTGAGATAGCGCCAGCGGGCGTGTTCCCAGACACCGAGCTGGCAGAAGTCGGAATCCCAGAAGCGCTTTCGATCAAGCCCCTGCGGTCCGTACTTGAACGGCCAGTGGACAACCTTGCAGGCGCGCAGGCCGTCGATATTCCCGATGGTCCGGGCAAGTTCCTCCGGGGAATATGCCGTGGAGGCGTTATCGTAGAACAACACGGCATCGGCACCGTGAATTTCCTTTGCGAACCGGATCCAGTCCTCAATCCATGCCAGATCGTTGTTTTTCGACAATGTGAACAGGACACGGCAGCCGGCGAAAAAATCACTTTCGCAGGGTTGGATCTGCAGTTCTGTCCCGGACCCGCCGAAGTCCATGAGAAGCGTCGTTTCGCTAGTGGGAACGTCCACAATAACCTGACTTTGCCGGTCCATCGTGCGAATTCGGAACGGGTAGGCGGTCGCCCCGTCCCTGCTCAGAAACCTTGCGCGGTTCATGTCCTGCGCAAGGTTGAACAGCGGCGGTCCGATCAGCACCACCTTGCCGTCGGTGCGCCGGAAGGTCTCGAAAAACAGCGTGTCGTCGTCGAACTCTTGCGCAAACCTGTCGTCGCGAAACTCCGGCGGACGCGTCGCCTCGCGCCGGAGATCGGTAAAATCGGACAGGCGTGTTGAAACTGCTGAGGCAAGCGACGTATGAGCTGACATTAAGCTGGCTTTGGCAAGGACACGAATTGGAACCGAAGGGAACCCTTGGGCTCCCTGGGCTCAAGGTCGAGTATAGGACAACGGACTTAACGTATCGGAACCGAATAAATCAAGCGGCCGCATGAGGGCGGAAAAATGCGGAAACAATTCAGTCTACAGAAACTCTTAAAGCTCCAGACCGTAGTCTGCCCCGAAATTTACCGATACGCAGATACCTGACGAACGATGAAACAATCTGAAATACCGACCGGGAAGAACAGATCGGGTGAGGCACAAGCCTCCGCCGCACAACCGGTCGTTTTCGGAAACCGGCTGGGCCTCTATACGGCCGCGGCGGACGGACGCGCTGTCCGCAACATTGCCGTTTTGCTGCTGAACCCCTGGGGGCTGGAAGATCTGCTGTCGCGCCGGTTCTACAGACACCTCTCGGAAAAGCTGGCCGATGCCGGGTATGCCAGCCTGCGCTTCGACTATCCCGGAACGGGCAATGCGCTCGATGCCTCTCCGGGGGAAGAAGGTCTGTCCGGTTGGATCGCCGCCACCGCACATGCCGCGCAGCAGCTCGGGTCGACCTCCGGCGCAGAAAACATCGTGATCGTCGGGCGGGGGCTTGGCGCGTCGGTTGCCTGCAGGGCCGCCTCGGGAGTGACCGGTCTCGCAGGCCTCGCGCTGCTTGCGCCTGTGCAGAAGGGCCGCGCCTATCTGCGCGAAGTGATGATGTGGTCGAAGCTCGTGGCCGACGGCCAGGGCATCGCGCCCGACGACAGGGACAAGGAACCCGGTTCGATCGCCGGTTTCCGCATGCCCGAAACCGTTGCCGCCGACCTCAAGGGCCTGAACGTGGCAGACGGGGTCATCCCTTCCGGAACTCCCGTCCTCCTCGCCAAAAGGCCGGACGCTCCGGCGGATGCGGCTTTCGAGGCGCTTCTGCTGGAACAGGGATGCCCGCTGACGTCGGTGGGGTTTTCCGGCTACGATGCGATGCTGTCGGATCTGATGCCGCCGCCCCTTCCGCAAACCCTTGCATCTGACCTGACTGCATGGCTGGAAACGTTGCCGGGATCGAAAATGCCCGCGCGAAATTCCTCCCGCGAGGCTCCGGCAGCAGTCTTCGAAGGCGAAGGGTTCCGCGAACGGGCCTTTCGTTTCGGGGAGAACAACCGGCTCTTCGGCATCCTGAGCGAACCGGCGTCCGGCTATCGCGGCGTCACGGTCATGATCCTGACCACCGGATACGATCCGATGATGGGCTGGGGCAGGGCCCATGAGGAGATGGCGCGGGTTCTCGCCACAAGGGGAATAGCCTCCTTCAGGTTCGACAGCGCCGGCGCGGGCGAAAGCCCGCCGGTGCCGGGGCGCCGAAAACAGGTGCTTTACGACAAGGTTCAGCTCGAGGACATCCGGCTTGCACGGCGACTGTTGGAAGAGCAGGGGGTCGCAGACAAGACCATGATCTACGGCAGATGCAGCGGCGGCTACATCGGTTTTCGCACGGTGGTCGAGGATCCTTCCTGGGACGCCTGCATCGCGGTCAATCCTTACGGCTTCAGGTGGCGGTTCACCGGATTGCCGGATACCCTGAAAGGCTACTGGACAAGCCTGACGGCAAAGGATTTTGTCAGCCGTCTGGTGTCCGGAAAGATCGATGTTCCAGCCGCCCTGCGGAATGTCTTTATCCGCCTTCTCGACAAGATTGCCAAACCGGTGTCGAAGGTCGTTCCGCCGTTTCGCGGCTGGACCCAGTTGAACGCCTTCGTTCTGAACGATTTCCGGAAACTCGCAGACCGCAAGGTACAGGTCACCCTGGTGTTTTCGGAAGGCGACGAGGCGCGGGACTCCTTCGATGCCCATTTCGGCGAGGACGCCGCCGGTCTGAAGGCCTTTCCGAATACCGATCTGGTCCTGATACCTGATGCCGACCACAATGTTTCCCCACGCCGGGCCCGGGCGAAGCTTCTGGACGTTGTGGTCGAGCGCGCGCTGAGACTGTCGGAAAGCTAGCTCAACGCTTTAGGACCCCGCGGCTCGTCAGGAGATCGAGCATCGCCCTGACCGAATGCGCCGTGACCGCGTCCGGCAGATCCGGATACCTGACCATGATGACCGGCAGTCCGAGGCGGCGCGCGGCTTCGATCTTGGCATAGGATCTCTCCCCGCCGCTGTTCTTGCTGACCAAATGCGTGATCCCGTGGGTTTCAAGCAGGGCGATCTCGCTCTCCACCTCCTCCGGCGGACGCGCCAGCTCCAGATGCCAGTGGCCGGGAAGCTGCACCGGAGGCGGTTCGATCATGCGGGCGAGGGCGAAACAGTCCTCGCGGGCGGTGAAGGTGCCGATTTCCTTGCCGCCGATCGCGAGAAAAACCCGTGCGCCGCGCGGGATCGCCGCGGCCGCCTCTTCAAGCGATGGAACGAGCGTCCACCGGTCGCCCTGCCGTTTTTTCCAGGCCGGGCGTTCCAGGCGGATGAGATCGATGCCCAGGCGGTCTGCCGCCTCGCAGGCATGCCGGCTCATCTGCGCCGCGAAGGGATGGGTCGCATCGACGATCAGGCCGACTTTCTCTGCTTCGAGATAACCTATCAGCCCTTCGACGCCTCCGAAGCCGCCGACGCGCACGGGAATGTCAAGGTCGGGCAGATCCCTGACCGCCCCCGCAAAGGACGCGGTGACGCTTGCCGAGGAGACTTTTTCCGCAAGCTCCCGCGCCAGCAGCCGGGCTTCCTGCGTCCCGGCAAGCAGGAGAATATGGTCAGGCTTCGCTGTCAAAACCGCATTCCCCCAGCACATTTCCTTCCCGGTCCGTGATCAGGATCTCGACGGAAACCGGAGCGTCCTTGAGGATCTTCAGAACGGACCGCTTTGTCCGCCGCGCCAGGGCATCGCTGAGACCGAGCCCCGCTTGAAGCGAGCGGTCGAGTACCTCCTTGGCCGTATTGGCCGAGCCCGCCGCCGATATCATCGCCGCAGGTGCATCGCACTCCTTGAGAAGGTCCTGCAGAAAGGCGAAGTCGACGGAGCTGCGGGCGGAATGCAGGTCCATCTCCCCCTGGGCCAGTTTGGAAAACTTGGCAAAGCCGCCGGCGAGCGTCAGTTTTTCCACCGGGTGGCTGCGCAGGTATTTCAGAAGTCCGCCCGCGAAGTCGCCCATGTCCAGATAGGCGGCCTCCTGCAAATCGTAGCGCGCCCGCACCGCGTCTTCCGAAGAAGAGCCCGTCGCACCGGCGACATGGGTCAGGCCAAGCGCGCGGGCGACATCGACGCCGCGGTGGATCGAGGCGATCCAGGAGGCGCAGGAAAACGGCCGGACGATCCCCGTGGTGCCCAGCACCGACAGTCCCTCGACGATGCCGAGGCGGGGGTTCATGGTCTTGAGCGCGAGCGCGGCGCCGCCTTCGATCGAGATCTCGATCTCGACATCGCTGGGAGCATCGTGGAGCGTGGCGATCTCGCCGATCGCCGTCGTCATCATCTGCCGCGGCACCGGATTGATCGCGGGCTCGCCCGGCGGAATCGGCAGCCCTGGAAGAGTGACGGTGCCGACGCCCTGACCCGCCTTGAACCGGACACCCTCGCCCTTGGGCAACAGCCGGACCGTCGAGGTGATCAGCGCACCATGGGTGACGTCGGGATCGTCGCCGGCGTCCTTGGTGATCGTTGCCGAGGCTTCCTCGGCGGACACCGTGTGCCGGGTCAGCACGAAGGAGGCGGTTCCGCCCTTGGGCAGCGTGATCTCCACCGGGTCCGGAAACCTGCCGGTCAGGAGCGCCGCATAGGCGGCCTTGGCGGCCGCCGTCGCACAAGCCCCCGTCGTCCATCCCCGCCGCAGCTCTTTCGTCTCAGCAATCGACATGCCCCCTCTATAGCGAATGTTGCGCGGCTGTGCGCTGAAATGTCGTAATCGGCTTGATCCGTATCGCGGAATCGCTTGGCGCAGTCCGGTTCGCCGGGTAAACAGGAGCCATGGAAATTCGGGAATACGATAACAGCCTGCCCGCCGGCCTGCCGGACTTCGAGCCCGGCTGGGTGTGGCTCGCGGGCGCGGGGCCGGGAGACCCGGGCCTGCTGACGCTGCATGCCCTGAACGGGCTCCGTCAGGCGGACGTGGTGGTCTTCGACGCGCTTGTCGACAAGAGCCTTCTCGCCTGGGTGAAGCCGGGCGCGGTGACAGACTATGCGGGCAAGCGCGGCGGCAAGCCGAGCCCGCAGCAGCGCGACATCACCCTGAAGCTGATCGACTATGCCCGTGAGGGCAAGCGGGTCCTGCGCCTCAAGGGCGGCGATCCGTTCGTCTTCGGCCGGGGTGGGGAGGAAGCGCTGGGCCTGGTCGCGGCGGGTGTGCCGTTCCGCATCATTCCCGGGATCACCGCCGGCATCGGCGGGCTCGCCTATGCGGGCATTCCGGCAACCCACCGGGACTGCAATCAGGCCGTCACCTTCCTGACCGGGCACGACCAGACCGGCCTGACGCCCGACGCGGTCAACTGGGAGGGGATCGCCAGGGGTTCGCCGGTGATCGTCATGTACATGGCGATGAAGCACCTCGAAACCATAGCCGGCAAACTGATTGCCGGTGGACGGTCTGTGGACGAGCCTGTGGGCATCGTGTGCAATGCTTCCTTAGCCGGGCAAGAAGTTCTCGAGACCACGCTCGGCACCTGCTTCAGGGACGCGGCTGCAGCAGGGATCGAACCGCCCGCGATTGTCTGCGTCGGCGAGGTGGTCCGTCTGCGCAGCGGCCTCGACTGGCTCGGCGCGCTTTCGGGAAAGGTGCTGGTCTCCGATCCTCTGGGGCTGCGGGGCGACAAGCGTTCGGCCGATGCCGGATAGTCCGGCTGCCGTAAAAGGCGTCCTGATTGCCGCGCCGTCTTCGGGCGCGGGCAAGACCACGCTCACGCTCGCTCTTCTGCGGGCGTTGAAGAATAAAGGCCTGTCGGTCGCCTCCGCAAAATCCGGCCCGGATTACATCGACCCGAAATTCCATGAGGCGGCCAGCGGCGCGCCCTGCATCAATCTCGATGCCTGGGCGATGACACAAGGTACGCTCAGGTCGCTTGCCGCCGCCCAGGCGGCGGAGCGCGATCTGCTGATCGTCGAAGGCGCCATGGGTCTCTTCGACGGTGCGGCCGACGGAACCGGCTCGGCAGCCGATCTGGCGGTCTGTCTGGGCTTGCCGGTGGTGCTGGTCCTCGACTGCGCGAAGCAGGCCCAGTCCGTCGCGGCACTGGTGCACGGCTTTCGGAGCTTTCGGCAGGACGTCAGGCTTGCCGGCGTCATCCTGAACCGTGTGGGCAGCGCCCGCCACGAACACATGCTCCGCTCCGCCCTGGCCCCCTTGGGCGTCGCGGTGCTCGGAGCCTTGCCGCGCTCGGACAGCCTGATCCTGCCGGAACGCCATCTGGGTCTCGTTCAGGCGGGTGAACATGCCGATCTGGACGCCTTTCTGGAAAGCGCCGCGGCGCTCTGCGCACGGCATATCGATTTGGCGGCACTCGCGGACCTCGCGGGCAGCCTGAACCCGGCCGGCACCGAAGCGCCCTCCCTTCCGGCGCCGCTCGGACAGAAGATCGCCATTGCCCGGGACGCCGCCTTCGCCTTCGCCTATCCGCATCTCCTGCAGTTCTGGCGGCAGCAGGGCGCGGAGTTGTCCTTCTTCTCGCCGCTGGCGGATGAGGGGCCGTCGCTGGATTCAGACGCCGTTTATCTGCCCGGCGGCTATCCGGAACTCCACGCGTCGACGTTAGTCTGCGCCGGGCACTTCAGGGCCGCCCTTTGGGCGGCTGCGGAAGCCGGAAAGCTGATTTACGGCGAGTGCGGCGGCTACATGACGCTCGGCACCGGCCTGATCGACGCGGACGGCACCCGGCACGAAATGCTCGGACTTCTGCCGCTGGAAACCTCCTTCGAACGGCGCAAGCGCCATCTCGGCTACCGGCGGGTGAAGCCGCTCGGTGGTCTGCCGTGGGCGCATCCCATGACGGCCCACGAGTTTCATTACGCATCGATCATATCGGAAGGCGCAGGCAACCGGCTGTTTGCGGCGGAAGATGCCGAAGGCAATCAGCTCGCGGAGATGGGCTTGCGCATTGGCTCCGCAATGGGGTCCTTCGCCCACGTTGTTGCCACCCCTGCACCTTCATCTTGAGGAGACGCGCGAGGTCAGTCTCGGAGCAAGTGGCAACATACGCCGGGAGAGCCACACGCACTCAACCTCATCCTGAGGAGCCGCGTAAGCGGCGTCTCGAAGGATGGGCCGCTTGCTCCTGAGTCTGCCGTCCATCCTTCGAGACAGCGCTTCGCGCTTCCTCAGGATGAGGGAGTGGCATTGGATTGCCACCAATGAAGACTAAACCACTTCCAGCACCACGAGCTGACAGAAGACATCTTCCTTGGTGTGATAGGGGCTGTGGGTGATGTCGACGGTCTTCGTCTTGCCTTCCGCTTCCAGCTCCTCGATCCGCGCCCGGAAGCCGTCGGCTTCCCAGGCGCTGTCGCGGACGGTGAGCACGACCGGGGCGCCGGGCTTGGCGACGCGGATGAGTTCGTCGAGGCCTTCCGGCCCGACATGGCCGTTGGTGAAGACGCCGGCGCTGATCACGCCGTCATAGCTGTCGTCGCCGATCCCGTAGAGCGGCCCTTCCATATCGGCGATGTCGAGCTTCCGGTAGGTGCCCTTGCGGCGGGCTTCCTCCAGCATGGCGGGCGTCAGGTCGATCCCGTCGATGGTAAGGCCGGGTTTCCTCTTGATCAGCTCGATCCCGACCAGCCCGGTGCCGCAGCCGGCATCCAGGATCAGCGCGGCGTCGGCAACGTGCCTGCAAAGCGCCTCGGCCGTGATTTCAGGAGCGACATAGCCCATCGAAAGCAATAGGTCGGTGTCGTAATTCTTCGACCAGCCCTCGTAGAATTCCCGGATCGCATGCGGATCGCCGCCAAGCGAAAGCGCCTGTTTCAAGAGCAGGTTTTCTTCCATCACCGCCGTCTCCTGTCCTGGGATTGTCCTTCCAAGGTTAGGCCATGCGGATGACAGGATGCAAACGGGAGAAGCGGCCCGCTTGTAGCCGGTGACATGGGGATCTCACAAAACTCGAGTTATTTCAGCTGACAGTCCTCTCCCCATAAGGGCAGAGCGGTTGCAAATGATCGAAAGCATCTGCTGCTGCCGCATTTAACCTCTCCCAATGGGAGAGGGAATCAGGCCTTGGCGAATTCGATAGGTCTGCCGCGAGGGAGAAAGGATCTATCCTTCAGGACGCCTTCGCCTTTTTCTTCGGCCGGAGCACATGCACGTGATCGGCGTCGTAGAGCGCGCTGTCGCGGAAGTTTTCGTCCGGTTTCAAAGCGTGGCCGACGAAGATCAGCGCCGTGCGGGTGATCTTGGAGGCGCGAACCTTATCGGCGATGGTCGACAATGTGCCGTGGATGAAGGCCTCGTCCGGCCAGCCGACCCGGTAGGCGACGATGACCGGGCAGTCGGGGCCGTAATGGGGCACGAGCTGGCGCTCGACCTCGCGCAGGTTGCGGATGGAGAGATGGATCGCGAGCGTCGCGCCGCTTTTTCCGAGCGTGTCGAGATCCTCGTTGTTCGGCATCGCGGAGGATTTCATCGCCGTGCGGGTGACGATGATCGTCTGGGCGACCTCCGGAATGGTCAGCTCGGTCTTGAGTGCCGCAGCCGCCGCCGCAAAGGCCGGCACGCCGGGCGTGACGTCGTAGTCGATCCCGAGTGCATCCAGTCGGCGCATCTGTTCCGCCGTCGCGCCGTAGATCGACGGGTCGCCGGAATGGACGCGGGCGACATCGAGCCCCTTGTCGTGCGCCGCTTTGATCTCGCCGATGATCTCGTCCAGCGTCATCGGAGCCGTGTCGATCACTCGCGCATTTTCCGGAGCCGCCGCGACGACCTGTTCCGGCACCAGTGAGCCGGCATAGAGGCAGACGGGGCAGGACTGGATGAGCTTCAGGCCGCGCACGGTGATGAGGTCCGGGTCGCCCGGTCCGGCGCCGATGAAATGAACGGTCATGATTTGTCTTCCGCGATTTTCGGGGCGAGCTGGTCGTCGGCCGAGGGCGCCTTCTCTTCAAACGTGATCTCTTCGAAGGCGGAGGGTTCGGCAAAGCTGTTACCGGTGTCCCCGCCTTCTTCCGGTTTTTCTGAGACCGGATGTTCCTCGGCCGGCCGGACTTCGGTCTTGTCCGGCAGAGCGGCGGCACCGGCCTTCGGCGCATCGATGCGCTTGGCATAGCCGCGCGGCGTATAGACGAAGGAGGTGCCGTCGCCTTTCAGCACCGTCCTGGTGTTGGTCGAACCGACGAGAACCGTGGTCAGCATATCGACATCGTCGACGCTCAGCGCTTCCAGGGTGGTGATCCTGAGGCTTTCGTCCGGCCGGCCCAGGTTGACGCCGAGAACGACGGGCGTCGCGGCCGAGCGGTGTTCCAAGAGGATCTTCCTGGCCTCGGCGAGCTGGGTCCGCCGCCGCTTGGAAACGGGATTATAGAAGGCGATGACGAAATCGCCCTCGGCGGCCGCTTTCAGGCGCCTTTCGATCACTTCCCACGGGGTCAGCAGGTCGGAGAGCGAAATGGCGCAGAAATCGTGGCCGAGCGGCGCACCGATCCGGGCCGAACAGGCTTGCAGGGCGGAAATGCCCGGCGCGTTGGTGATCGTGACGCGCTTGGCCGCATCCGACACGCCGCCGAATTCCTCGTTGCGGTGAAGCAGTTCGTAGACCAGCGTGCCCATGGCGTAGATGCCGGCATCGCCCGAGGAAATCAGCGCGACGTTCTTGCCCTTTCCCGCCTCCTCCAGGGCGAATCGGACCCGGTCTTCCTCGGCGCCGAGCGGGAAATTGTGGTGGGTCTTGCCGGTGATGTGACCGGCAACGATGTCCAGATAAAGCGAGTAACCGACAACGTCCGTCGCCGCAGCCAGGAGGTTAGTGGCTTCCGGCGTCCGCCAGTCGTCCTTGCCGGGTCCGATACCGATGACGGAGAGGTGGCCGCGCGCCCGGCCGACGGTCTCCGCCTCGATGAATTTCGGTGTCCGGGCAATGGCGCAGGTGGCGTTCCTGGTCTTCTGCTTTTCCACTGTCAGCGTGCAGAAGGCGCCGGAAGCCGCAAGGGCCGCCCCTTCCGAGACGCCGTAACAGCCGACTTCCATGTAAACCACATTCGACGGGTTTTTCAGCCGTGGCGTCTCGCGTTGCAGTTCGATGGCGGAGAAAACCCGGAGCGGCACATCCAGATGCTCCGCCAGCGCATTGACGGCGATTTCGTCGGCTTTGAGGTCGATGGTGGCGACGCAGCCGACAGCCCCCCTGGCGATATTGGCTTCGGCGAGATGGCGCTCCACCAGGTCGATCAGCTCGTCCGGATCGCAGCCGCGCGCGCAGCCGACACCGACGGCATATTTCAGTGGATGATAGACGAGACGTGTCGGGCTGCCTTCCAGGGGCTTTTCGGTCCCTGCCAGGATGATTGCGGCATCCTCGGCCTCGGTCAGTCTGGCGTCCTTCAGCCAGTCCGCGTTGCCCTCGATGCGTACGGTGGCGCCGGACAGAAGCTCCGCCATCACCGGCTTGGCGTCTTCCGGGTTCGCCAGCCGCCAGCCCTTGGGCGGCATGTCGAGGGCGATGCCGAGTTTGGTGTCCCCGGCGGTGGTGATCGCAGCGTGGCCGCCGAGCGCCTTGGCGATCAGGCGGGCCAGTTCGTTGGCACCGTGATGGCCGCCGAGCAGCGGCACGATGCTCGACCCGTCCTCGGAGACCGCGATCACCGGCGGCTCGGTCCACTTGTCCGACAGGATCGGCGCCAGGGCGCGGATCAGGATGCCGCTGGCACAAAAGCCGACGATCGGATGGCCCGCCTTGAACAGGAGCTGCAGATGCTCGACCGTCTCGTTGAACTGGGTGTCCGCCGTCGGCACACGGCCGGCGAGGCCGTGGATGCGCGCGGTCGAAAACCTCCGGGCGATATCCTCCGCGGTATCGAGCCCGGCCTGGTTCAGGACGAATAGGATGGGGGAAGCGTCCACGCTTCTTCTCCCTTGTAGATGAGGATCATGGAAAAATAGGGGGCCGTTTCCGCATCGAGGTCAACGAGCCGTTGCACCTTTTGCTCAGATAAACTGGCGCGTTCCACATAACCGGCCTTCTCGAGCAGACCCATTTCCGAAAGCAGGGCCTTCAGGCGAGCCAGATGCCGGCCCACCTTCATGATGGCGACCGCCTGGGCCTGGTCAATTTTCTCGCGGATCTCCGCATCCGGAAGCGGGCCCGGAATCACGGTCAGCACGTCGTTGCGGGAGGTCAGGGGACGGCCGAGCTGGGCGGCGCAGGCCGTCAGCGAGGTAACGCCCGGCACGATCTCGATCGCAAACCGGCCCGACAGGCGCTCGAACAGATACATGAAAGAGCCGTAGAAAAACGGGTCGCCCTCGCACAGGGTGACCACGTCCTCGCCGGCTTCCAGGACCTCCGCGATCTCGGCGGCCGCCCTGTCGTAGATTTCCTTCGCCGGAAACCGGTCGACGCGCATCGGCACCACGATCGGGATCTCGCGCACCTCCAGGGGCAATGCACCTGCGGCAATCGAACGGGCGAAGCTCTCGCCGGAATCGGGCGCCGGATAGGCGATCACCCGGGCCGAGGAAATCAGCCGGTGGGCTTTCAGGGTCATCAGCTCCGGGTCGCCGGGGCCAAGACCGATGCCGTAAAGAATGCCGCTCATGATCGGGTCAGGCTCCATTGGGTGACCGGCATTGCCGGGCGCCAGCCGGTCAGGTCGCCGACGGCGCTCGCCCGGTGAACGGAGAGCTTTTTCAGGCTGCCGCCGAGGGCGCGGTAGGCGGATGACAGCACAGCCTCGCTTTCCAGCGTGACCGCGTTGGCCACCAGGCGCCCGCCCGGTGGAAGCGCATTCAGCGCCGCATCGACAAGTCCGGGCGAGGTCAGTCCTCCGCCGATGAAGATCGCATCCGGCCGCGGCAGGCCTTCGAGCCCTTCCGGCGCGGATAGGTCTTTAAGCTCCAGATGCGGCACGCCGAGCGCGAGCGCATTTTCTGCCGCCATCTGCCGACGTTCTGCATGGGGCTCCAGGCCGATGGCCCGTGTCCGGTTGGCCGCGCGCAGCCATTCGATGGCGACCGAGCCGCAGCCGGCACCGATATCCCAGAGTAGAGCGCCTGGATGGGGCTTCAGCTCGGCAAGCGTCATCGCGCGGATATCCTGCTTGGTCATCTTGCCGTCGTGGCGGAAGGCGTCGTCGGGCAGGCCGGGTGTCCTGACACGGATGTTAAGACCAGGATCGGCGATCACCTCCAGCGCCAGCGTGTGGAACGCGGCGACCTCGTTCGCCCAGTCCTCCGCCGTCGCCGCGACATGCCGTTCCCTGTCCCCGCCGAGATGTTCCAGAACGGTCATCCTTGTGAGACCGTAGCCTTCGTCGGCAAGCAGGTCGGCCACCTGGCGCGGTGTCTCCGCATTGCTGGTCAGCGCCAGGATGCGTGCGCCCGGATAAAGCGCGGCCCGTAGCAGGTCGACGGACCGGCCGTGGATGGAGAGGCAGTCCGTTTCCTGAATCGGCCAGTGAAGACGGGAGGCGGCGAGCTGGAAGGCCGACAGGGAGGGCAGCACCGTCATCTCGGCCGGAGCGAAATGGTTCAGCAGGGAAGAGCCGATGCCGAACCACATCGGATCGCCGGTGGCGAGCACCGCGACCTGCCGGCCCCGCAGCGTCTTCAGCTCTTCGAAAACGGCGGAAAACGGGCTCGGCCAGGGCCTTTTCTCAGCTGCTGTCGCACCCGCGAGGTCGAGATGCCGGGCGCCGCCATAGACGGTCTCAGCCCGGGCGAGTGCCTCGGCCCCGCCCGGCGCCAGCACACCGTTGTCGCCGATCCCGATCAATGTGAGCCAGGGGGAGCTCATTTGTCCTCCAACTCCTTTGGCTGGATCAACTTTTGGACGCCCGATCGTTCCCGGTCGGACGTCCGTTGATCCAGTCGATACGGCTTGATGTCCGGCTTTACGGTGAGGTCCCGAGGCCGGCCGTCGGTGGAGGCCGAATTCTGACGTGCGCCGCGGGAACGGTGGTGTTTCGTTTCCTCCCTGCCCGCTCCTTCAACGTCCGAGGTTGACCGCGGCTGACCGCCCGGATGGGAGAGGAAACCGCGCGACCGCATCCGCCTGTTGCGGCCCGTCGATTTCAGGCCTTTTGTCTCGCGCTCGTCCGCCATGTCACTTTTCCTCCGGCAGACCGGCGGCAAGGGCGTTGACGGCGGCGGCGGCTATGGCGGACCCGCCCCGGCGGCCCCTGAGGGCGAGACAGGGGATGCCGAAGGGATTGGCGACAAGCGCGTCCTTGGATTCCGCTGCGCCGACAAAGCCGACCGGAAAGCCGAGCACGAGCGCGGGTTTCGGCCCGCCTGCCGCGATCATCTCCAGAAGATGGAACAGGGCGGTCGGCGCATTGCCGATGGCGACGATCGCGCCCTCCAGCCGGCCGCGCCACAACTCGACCGCCGCCGCGGAGCGGGTGGTGCCGAGGTGCTTTGCCAGGTCCGGTACCGCGGGATCGTTCAGCGTGCAGATCACCTCGTTCGCCTTGGGAAGCCGGGAGCGGATGATGCCGTGGGCAGCCATTTCCACGTCGCAGAAGATCGGCGCCGAGTTGGCGAAGGCAGCCCGCGCGGCCTCAGACACATCGCCCGACCAGGCGAGGTCCTGCGGCAGATCCGTCATGCCGCAGGCATGGATCAGGCGGATTGCGGCCGGATGCAGGGCGTCCGGCAGACGGGAAAGATCGGCTTCCGCCCGCACGATCGAAAAGGACTGGCGGTAGATCGCCGCCGGGTCCTTTTCATACGCGTAGGTCGGGAACGGATCGGTGCTCACGGCTTCCTCATCCCTCCCGGTGAAGGGATTTCGGCCCGTGCGGATGGTCCGCATGCGGGTAGGGATGGTGGTGATGTCCGTGGTCGTGCCCATGATCGTGCCCATGATCGTGGCTGTGGGAATGCGTGTGCCCGCCATCATGGTCATGGTGCTCATGATGGTGGTGGTGCCCATGCCCGTGAGAGTGCCCGTGATCATGATGATGGTGCCCGCCGGCCTGGACCTGCTTCTCGCAGGCACCGGTGCAGATTTCGTCGCACAGCCGGCATTCGGCTTCCGCGCCGAGGCCTTCCACGTGATGGTGGTGGCTTTCCTGGGCAAGACCAACTTCCGCCTCGAAGCCGAGCACCTGTTCGCGGTACTTGCACATCTGGCAGTTCATCAGGTTGGCGCCCTGAAGGATTTCATGGACCCGGTCGGCCATGGTGTCGATCACCTGGGGATGGTCGTTCAGGTAGCCCGCCTTCAGGAATTCGATGCCGGGATGCTTCGCCGCGACCTCGTCGGTGGTATTGTAGATCCGCTGGACCAGCACGCCGGTGAACAGGAAATACGGGAAGACGATGACCCGCCGGTAGCCGAGCTTTGCGGCGTGTTCCAGGCCCGGACCGACCAGCGGGAAGGTGACGCCCGAATAGCACGTCTCCGCCCAGCCGAAGCCGAAGCCTTCCCATAGCATGCGCGTGATCTTGGAAACGTTTGAATTGGCGTCCGGATCGGAAGCCCCGCGTCCCACGACCATCAGCAGGGTGTCGTGCAGCGGCACATCGCTTTCCGCCGCGTCGATCGCCGCCTGGATCCGCGCGCCTGCGGCCTTCACCATGCGCGTGTCGACGGCGAGTTCGCGGCCATACGTGATCTTCATCTCCGGGTGCATCGCCTGATAGGTGTTGAGCACGGAGGGAATGTCGTTCTTGGCGTGGCCTGCGGCAAACAGCATGCCCGGCACGGCCAGAACATGCGTACAGCCCTGTTCGCGCAGCCGGTTCAGACCGTCATGGATCACCGGGTTGGCGAATTCCAGATATCCGTATTCCACCGGCCAGTCGGGAAAGCGCGCCTTCAGGCCTTCCGCCAGTTGCGCGAATTGTTTGACGGCGCCCTTGTTGCGGCTGCCGTGACCGCAGATCATCAGTCCGAGTTTTTCCTCCATCAGGCCGCTTCTCCGGCAACGTCTTTTTCTTCCACCTCGGCTTTCGGGCCGTCTTCGGCTTTTTTCCGCTTCCGGTCCTTGAGCGCGATGATGCCGGCAACGAGAGCGGCACCGGCAACCGCAGCAGCACCGACCCAATGGGAATGTCCGGCAAGCTCGCCCAGATGGCCGGCATGGGCGAAGGCGGGCGCTGGCATGAGTGCGGCGGTGAAGCCGGCTGGAAAGATCCGGTGGAACATGGTCTCCCTCGATGGTAGGTGCCGACGCGGCAGGTTGTCTCGAAGACGCCCGGGGGAGATGAAAGCAAACACACGCAAACGCCGGCCGGAGACCGGGTTTCGCAGAGGTCTTGGACAGCTCCGGCCTAGGTCCCCTGATTGGGTCAACCGCATCCGGAATCGCTTTCAGTCCCTTGCAGAGGACGCCGTCAGATCGCGGCACCTTAGGGGAGGCGTTCCGGCGGATCAAGCGCGAATGCGACATCAAATGGCGCGTTCGGGCTGCCTATTTGTGGCGGATCACCAAGAGCGTGATGTCGTCATGCACGGTCTGGCTGCCGATATGGTCTTTCAGGTCGGCGAGGATGCCCTTGAGCACCTTGGAAGCGCGCGGCGCGTTGTGCTTGCGGGCGCTGTCCACCAGCCGGTCCAGGCCGTAGAGCTCGCCGCCGGGGCTCTCGGCTTCGGTCACCCCGTCCGTGTAGAGGATGATGATGTCGCCGGGGCCGAAGGGCAGCACCCTGGTTTCGATGAAGGGCGCGATATCCTCGTCGAGACCGATGGGGAAACCGAGATCGACCGTGTCGACGATGTCGCACTGGCCGTCTTCCTTCAGGATGATCAGCTCCTCGTGCTGGCCGGACAGCGTCACCTTGTTGGCCTCGAAATCGAGGAAGGATAGCGTCAGGTGCTTGTCGGTCTTGGTGCGCTTGATATTGCGGCAGATCGCGCTGTTGAGCGCGACGAGGAACTGCCGCGGATCCGACGGGCCGCGCTCCTGCAGCGCGACGGCGATGGATTGCACCATGAGCATCAGGACGCCGCTTTCCAGGCCGTGGCCGGTGACGTCGCCGATGCCGATCTTGACCCGGTCGTCGAGCTGCAGGACATCGTAATAATCGCCGCCGACCTCGTCGGCCGGTTCCATGAAGGCGGCGATTTCCAGTTCGTGAATGCCGCCGAGCTCGTCCTTGGTCGGCAGCACCATCATCTGGATCTGCCGGGCAACCTCGATTTCCGCGCCGAGGCGCAGGTTTTCCGACGTCAGCCGGTCGTTCAGCTTGGCGATTTCGGTATTCGCCTGTTCCAGGTTGACGTTCATCTTGTGGAAGCGGGTGGCCTGGTGCCATTGCAGGCCGGTCACCGCGGCGCCGACTGCGCCCGCGCCTGCAAAATAGAGCAGGAGAAACTTGAAGGACCAGAGATTGGTGGCGATCGGCTGGCTGACGGTGATCGCCTGGATGCCGCGCACGTCGCCGGCCTTCCAGTCCCTCTTCGGGCTTTGTGGATGGCTGTTGTGGCAGGACACGCAGCCTTCCCCCATTATCACGGGCGAGGCGATCTGGACCTTCCGGTTGAAGAACGACCCCTCATAGTCGATGATGACATCTTCCGGATCGCGGCTTTGGCGGAAATCGGCAAGCGCGCGCATTTCGAACGCGCTGAGATGGTGATCGCCGCGCTCCTTGAACGGCAGGTCCGAGACGAAGCGGTACTTGAGGTTCTGTTCGTCGCCGCCGATGACTTCCCCGAGTTCGATGGACAGCGTCGCCGGGATCGGTATGCCGCCGGGAGTGGTGTGATACTCGTTGGTCGGGGCGATCGCGCCGGGCGCATTCAGGACCCGGCTGATGACGTTCTGCGCGTAGTAGGTCCGGATCTTGCTGATTGCGTATCCCATGTCGGCCGCCTGGACCTGCAATGCGGCGTCCGACATTGCCCTCAGATCGAGCCACACCGCCACGGGCAGCAGAGCCAGTCCGATGATAACCACCAGCAGGAAGACCAGCGGACGCTCGATGAGCTGAAGCCAGAACCTGTCGACGCGGCGGTGTTCAATCTGCTGCATGGGCAAACCCGGGTTTTGAAAGGGGTCTCGTCGGTGGGGCGGTCGCTAAAGCCTAGAGGAGCCTCCGGTCGGTGTCGGTATTATGACGGTTGCCCGCCGCCCGGGTTCGGGACGGTAAGGACAAATTCCAATCTTGTTTTGAACACGCCGCAATTGTCTAGTAAAGCCACTGCGGATCAAACGCGGACAAAATCGGGAGGGCTCCATGCAAACTCATCTGGTCTTCACGGTCATAGCCAAGGACCGGCCGGGGCTGGTGGAGCGCGTGGCCGGCACCATCGCCGGCCTGGGCGGCAACTGGATCGAAAGCTCGATGGCCCGCCTTGGCGGCGAATTCGCCGGCATCGTGCGCATCGGGATCGCGGGCGAATCGTCGGACGAGCTGATTGCGGAGCTGCGGTCGCTTTCCGCCGACGGCATCGACATCACGCTGCGCTCGGATCAGACCGGCGTAGACGTGCCGCAGGGGGCCTCTGCCCATCTCGACCTAGTGTCCCAGGACCATCCGGGCATCCTGCGCGAGATCACCCGGGTGCTCAGCGACAAGGGCGTCAGCATCGAACATCTGGAGACCGAAGTGGCGAGCGGCTCCATGCAGGGCGAGGCGCTGTTCAAGGCCTCTGCCGACCTGCGCCTTCCCGCCGGCCTTTCCCCGGCAGACCTGAGTGCGGCGCTGGAGGCAACAGCGGCCGACCTGATGGCGGATATCAACTTGATCGACTGAAACCGGGAGCATGTCTTGGTCAGCTGATCCCATGTTGGCAAGACACACTCTAGGCGTGGGCCTGCAACAGGTTGTTCTTCGGCGTTCCTGATAACAGGACCTCATCCTGAGGAGGGCCTTTAGGCCCGTCTCGAAGGATGGGCCACTTGCTCCCGAATGTGCAGCCCATCCTTCGAGACAGCGCTGAAGCGCTTCCTCAGGATGAGGGAGAGTGGATGGCGCTGGTTAGAAGAACAACCTGTTGAAAGCTCACATCTAGAGTTATCGCCCGATGCTCTAGGCCGCGATCGCCCAGTCGGCGGCGTCCTCGCGCGCGCCGATCAGCGCCAGGCCGTTGGCGACGGAGGTGAGCTCGTTGCCGCCGGAGATCTTTTCCGCGCCGAAGCGTTCCGCGAACTGCCGCCGGACGGCGGGCACGAAGGAGGTGCCGCCGGTCATGAACACCCGGTCGATGCCGGTCTCGCCGACACCGGCCCTTTCCAGTGTGACGTCCAGCGCCTTGCCCATCTTCTGAAGATCCGGTGCGATCCAGGCCTCGAAATCCGCGCGCGAGATCGTCGCCCTGAAATCCTTGCCGAGCGGTGCGAAGGCGAGATCCGCTTCCTCCTCGGAGGAAAGCAGCGCCTTGGTTTCCGAAACGGACTTGTAGAGCGGATAGCCCTGGTCTTCCTCGACGAGATCGATGAACAGCTCGATCTTTTCCGGCTCCAGGCACCAGCGCAGGAGCTTTTTCATCTCCTTGAAGTCGTCGGAGGTCTTGAAGATCGACAGCATGTGCCAGCGGGCGAAATTGGAAAACAGGTTCGGCGGGATCTCCAGCACCTTGCCCATGCTTTTGTAGCGCGACCCCTTGCCGAGCATCGGCAGCACCACGTTGTCGATGATGCGGTAGTCGAAAGTGTCGCCGGCAATGCCGATGCCGCCGCGGCCGAGCGGGGTCGCCGAAAGATGTCCGCCCCGGGTCTCGAACCGCATCAGCGAATAGTCGGTCGTGCCGCCGCCGAGATCGGCGACCAAGATCGTCGTGTCGCTGTCGAGCGACTGCGCATAAGAAAATGCCGCGCCGACCGGTTCCATCACGAAAAGGATGTCCTCGAAACCAAGCCTTTGAAAGGCTTTGCGGTAGCGCGCCATGGCGAGCTCCTCGTCCGGGTTGTAGCCGGCGAATTCCACCGGCCGCCCGACGACGAGCCGCACGGAAGACGGGTCGAAGGCCGTGCCCGCCCGCTCGAACGCGCATTTGAGGAAAGTCGCCATCAGGTCCTCGAACTCGAACCGGACGCCGTAAATGCCGGTTCCCTTGAAAACGGAACTGGCCGCGAAGGTCTTGAGCGACTGGATGAAACGCACGTCGCCGAAGCTTTCCAGAAACTGCCGGATCGCCCAGGGCCCGACCTCCGGATGCAGCGCTCTCGCGGCCCCCCGGTCGAGAAAGCTCAGCACCGTCGGCAGGGAGGTGAACGCTTCGTTCCCGTCCACGAACGTCACCGGCCGCGTCGCCGAAAGCCCCTCCGCCGCCACCGCGACCGTGTTGGACGTGCCGAAATCGAGCCCGATCGTCTGAGGCATCGCGAAAATCCTCTTCAACAAACACCCGCCACACCACGGCCCGTGCGGTGGGGTTCCGGGGGAGGGGAAAACACTATGGGAAACGGAATGGCCGGGTTGGATACGCGGGATTTCCGGGGAATGCAAGGGGGAGTGGGGGAGATTCCAACCGATGCGCGCTCTGATGACGGGTTGATTTGTCACACGTCCTTCGAATACCTTTCAAACGAAATAGGTATGCGCAGGCAGAAGGCCCTGATCTGGAACGGTGATTGCCCGATGTTGTCACCTCGGACGCTTCTGTGGTAATTGACCCGCGAACTCAGAAGATATATCCGGCGAAGTTATATTCATGCACTGCACACGATGCATGTTTGAGAAGAGGGCCTTCGCAGGCTGTATTACGAGAAACTGATCTTGCCATGGCGCAAATGTATTCAGAACCGTTGCACAAGAGCCTGAAACGGCAATTCTCAATCGTCTTTGCGCTGCTTGTGCGCGAGATGACAACGCGCTACGGCAACAAGTTCGGCGGGTACATGTGGGCGGTGCTCGATCCGGTTCTGCATATCATGATCTTTTCGACCGTGTTTTCAGCGATTGCTAGGGTGCCGCCGCTGGGGCGGGATTTTGCTCTGTTTTTCGCGACCGGCTACGTGACATTCTACATGTACAGGTCGACTTCCGACCAGATCAGCTCTTCGGTTGAAGCAAACAGGTCGTTGCTGAACTACCCGGTGGTGCGCCCATATGATGCAATTCTGGGAAGGATCATTCTCCAAACAGCGACGCTTTTTGTCGTGAGTATGTGTATTTTCGGGGTATTGTCTCTGAGAACAACGATCGAGAAAATTGACTTGGCTCCTATTCTGTTGGCTTCGCTACTTTCAATTTGTCTCGGGGCCGGCGTTGGAGCGGCAAACATAGTCTGGTTTCATCTCAGCAGCACGTATCAGCAGGTTTGGGGTATAATCAATCGCCCGGCGTTTATCGTCTCCGGAGTGTTCTACTTGCCGGAAAGCATCCCCCATCCCTTCAGGGAAATTTTATTGTGGAATCCGCTGGTTCACATCATTGGTCTCTTCCGGACGGGCTTCTATCCTACCTATCGAGCAAGTTATGTGAGCATGCCTTATATTACTGGCCTTGCCATCTTTTCGATCGTTTTTGGTCTTTTTCTCGTATGGCTGTTTGACGCGAAAATACGGGAACCGAAATGATCCGCCTGGACCGCATGACAAAGAGTTTCAAGCTAAAGGGGGAAACGCGCTACATTGCGAAAGACGTTTCCTTTACAGTTCCGAGAGGTAACAGTATCGGGCTTCTCGGCCGTAATGGCGCTGGGAAATCAACTCTTTTGAGATTAATTGCGGGTACCATTAAGCCAACGTCGGGCAGGATCATCCGATTGGCGAATGTTTCTTTTCCATTGGGTTTTCAAGGCAGTTTCAACGGATCGTTGACTGGAGAGCAAAACGTTCGGTTTGTGGCACGTATCTACGGTCACGATACGGAGGAACTCGTCGACTATGTTCAGGACTTCGCGGAATTGGGAAAATCCTATTATATGCCGGTCAAAAGCTATTCGTCCGGCATGAAGGCTCGGCTTGCTTTCGGCGTCAGCATGGGGATTGATTTCGACTACTACCTCGTGGACGAAATTACCGCAGTTGGAGATTCGAATTTCAAGAAAAAATGCAAGCGCGTATTTGAAGAAAAACTTCAGAATTCCGACATCATCATGGTGTCGCATTCCAATGCTGCTCTAAAGGACTATTGTACCACCGGAATTGTGCTCGAGGATGGGTCCTTAACGTATTTTGCCAACATTGATGATGCTATTGCTATGCATGGTGAAAATATGGCGCGCCGCTAAGGTAGGGAAGACGGATTTGTTCAAAGGTTTGATGATATATGCCTTCAGCTGAAAAGACACCTGAGACAAAGGAAACGAAAGCTCAGAAGGGCGCCATTTTCACCTTGCCGCCCAAAAAAGGCGAACCTATCGCCAAATCGTCGCCCAAGGACGGAAATCTCGTTAACCGTCTGAAGAAATCGGGATTGGATCCTCAAAAGCTCCTGGATCTGGCGCTGCCTGGCACGACGGCCAAATCCGTTACCAAGACCCGGCATCGCATGGTCCTACTTGGGTTTCTGCTCTTCGTCGCCCTGCCCTCCGCCGCATTTTCTGTCTATATGTTTTTTTGGGCAAGCGACCAGTACCACAGTACGGCGGCCTTCGCGCTCCGCAGTTCCAATCAGACCGCGGCGACGGAAATTCTCGGCATGGTTCTGAACAGCGCCGGCGAATCGACCACTTCGGACAGCTATATCGTCGTCGACTATCTTCAAAGCCAGTCCGTTCTTGAAGATCTGCCTAAGGACCTGGACCTCCAGACCATCTTCAATCGGGAGCCGTCCGACTTCCTGTTCAGTATGGGAGAGGACTTGCCGATCGAAGACCGGCTGGACTACTGGAACAGCATGGTTGACGTTAGCTATGATGCTACCTCAGGCGTGATTTATGTCGAAGTCCGCTCGTTCCGTCCGGAGGATTCGGTTGAAATCGCGAAAGCCATCCTCAAGCGGAGCGAGCTTCTCGTCAATCAACTCTCGGAAGCGAACAGGCGCCAGGCCGTTCGGTTTTCCGAGGAGAGCGTTGCGCGCGCCGAAGCCCGGCTCAAGGCGATCCGCAAGCAGATGCTTGCCTACCGCAATGAGACCCAGGAAGTGAGTCCGGAGGAGAACGCCAAGCTTGCGGCCGAAATGATCGCCGGACTGGATCAGGAACGCGCCAGCAAGGAAGCGCAAAAGAAAACCCTGATGAGTTATCTGGATGAGGAGTCTCCGCGCATCCGTATGCTGAATCAGGAAATAGATGCTCTTCAGGGGGAGATTTCCAGCGTCCGGGAACGCTTGGGATCCGGTAGGTCGCCTTCCGGAACGGGTAACGAGAACCCGCAACAGGGTGCGCTGTCTTTCCGGCTGGCCGACTATTCGGAGCTGGCACTCGAAGAGGAGTTCGCCCAGCAGCTCTATGTGACCTCCCTTGCCGGGCTTGAGAAAGCGCGCCAGGAAGCGGACGGCAAGACTCTTTATCTGGCGACGTTCATCAATCCGACCTTGTCCGAGGATGCGCAGTATCCAAGCCGGGTTCTTTATTCCTTGGCGGTTTTCCTTATGCTTGCCGGGTTTTGGACAGTTCTAGTGCTGATGTATTACAACGTCAGGGACAGGACCTGAATGCGCAGGTTCTGCACGCAACTCCATCCTTCGATCCGAAACTAGATGAAGATCGGCCTCGCGACATCCGGCTTGTGGAAGCTCCGCAAGGCTGTCGAGGCGATGATTGGCGCCAAGGCTTGCCGCCTTTGGCCTCTCCGTCCGGATGTGGAGGCGATTGCTGGATGGGGGCACAAGCCGTCGGCAGACAGAGCCCGCAAGATCGCGAAATCGCGTGGCATTCCTTACATTGCCTTTGAGGACGGTTTTCTGCGCTCGGTTTTTCCAGGCAACAGCGAAAAGCCACTTTCGCTCGTCATGGACCGGACAGGCATCTACTATGATGCCAGGCAACCGAGCGACCTGGAAGCTCATATCAGGCGGAGGGCGTCGTCCCGGCTTCCGGTTGGGGAAATCCGGGCTGCAATGAAGCTTTTGCGGGAAAAGCGGTTGTCGAAATACAACAATTCGACAATTCAGGACGTGACTGAACTAGGGCTCCGCTCCACCCAACCGGAGGACCGGGTGCTGGTGATCGACCAGACCGCCGGGGATGCGTCCATCGAAGGCGCAATGGCCGGCGAGGAAACCTTCGTCACCATGCTGGAGGCGGCGGTTGTCGAGAATCCGGGTGCGGAGATCCTGTTGCGCATCCATCCTGAAACGATGCTTGGCAGGAAGGAAGGTCACTTCAGTGAAAAGCGACTTTTTGAACTTGCAAAGTTGCAACCTGACGTCAGTCGTGCCAACGAGGCCGGCCTTCTCAGGCTGACGCCGGAACCCGTCAACCCCTGGGCTCTTCTGGAAGCCTGCGCGAAGGTCTATTGCGTCTCCAGCCAGCTCGGCTTTGAGGGGCTTATGGCTGAACGCGAAGTCCATTGTTTCGGGATGCCGTATTATGGAGGCTGGGGGTTGACGGAAGATCGCCTGGCTTTTCGAACGCCGAGAAGGCATGAGATTTCTCTCGAGGCTTTATTTGCCGGTCTTTATTTCGACTATAGTCACTATGTTGACCACGAAGGCCTTTTTTTTGATCAAGCTGAGGCGGCGCACATGCTGGCGAGAAAACGCAACTACTATTTTAAGACTGGCGAAGAAATACTCTCGAGCGGTTCGATCGGGCTAGGATAGATTCTTGACAGGTTTGGCAAAAGGTTTAGCAAGATATTTCCATCGATTTGGTCCCCATAGGTGATGCCGTCATCTTGAGAGATATCTTCTGAGTATGTCTTCCACAGTTCCAAGAGATTCTGATTCGCTGAAAGTCCTAGTTCCTGATTATCTATTGAAAAACTGTTCTGAAAGTCAAATTTTTCTCTCCTGGACGAAAAGAAAGATCTTCTGTTCATCGTCGTCTTAAGTGAAGTGTCCAGGCCATCCATAATAAACTGGACCATGTGCCTAGATTCATCATTTGAGAGTTTTGAAGAGTTAAATATTCTTTTAAGTAGTACGAGATCGACGTATAGACTTTGATTTTGAGCTTCAATTTCCTCGAGCTTCATAACATCTATATTATAAGGGGATAGAAATTTTTCAAGAAGGTTGCCGATTTTCAATGTTTCAAATATGTGGATAGTTACATGTCCAAATATGTCCTTCCATGCATTGTACTGTTTGAGGTATTCAAAATGATACCAGAATTCTTTCCTAAATTTGTTAAAGCCTCTCTGATATTGAGTTGCTTTTACGTGTTCCTGATATAAAGACTCAACATAGTCAGCTTGCTTTCGAAAAGTAACGACCACCTCCGTCGCTCCAGTTAATTCCTGAATCATGGAAATATACTTTCGCCTCAATTCCCAGTACAGCTCCGAACAATTGGGAATTTTTCCCCTCTCACGATATGCGATATGCCGATAGAGGGGCTCCGCACTAATAATAGTGGTGTCAAAATTAGAGGACGTTTCAAGGACTTTTGCGAAGAAACGCTCAGCGTCTTTCCGTGAAAATTTAGGATGGCTGGCAGAGAATCCGTTAATGATCCCTAGATGCGCATAGTGAGGCGATTTTCCGATTAATCTGTAATCGGGATAAAAAATCCCTTCTCTTTTTAATCTCTCTCGGTTTTTAAAGAGAAACTTTTGGATAAATGTTGTCGCTGTTTTATGCGTGCCAATATGAAGCACAATTCGTGACATCGTGACGATCCGTGTTTGCTTGTATGAAATGCCTGTTAGTGATTGCCTCTGGAACGTCTCATTAACATCTGAACGCAGAGAGCCGCAACACTTTCACCTGCGGTTCTCGTACACATAAAAATCAGAAAAACTAGTCCCTTCCGGATCGTGACTATTTTCTGAATATGGATTTGCTTCATACTCAGTCAATCGCCAGCCGCTTATGTTGCTGTCTATCCAACTGGTGAATTTTCTGTGGCGCACATGCTGAGCGAGACCGAATTGATCCCGATTACTACTATATATTATTACATAGCGCGAGGCGACTGCAAAAAGATCCGCAACATATCGTTCGAAAACGCCATCTTCGATCAAATGGTATATGACATCTAGCGACAGTGAGAGATCTTGCTTCGGCAAGCTTTTTAGCAAAGAGTATGGAATAAAGCATTTTGTTAGGTCATCTGAGAACGAGAACCTACACATATCCAATGCCACTGGCGATACATCAATGCCTATGTATTGGGGGTACTCGGCTAGGTCCAACTGCGCTCCATCGCCGCATCCAATCTCAATCACGCTAGAAATTTCATGTTCGCTTACAAATCTATTGAGAAAATCTGCTTTGTATTCGGCTAACGGACCATAAGATCCGGCACCGGAATCCCAGTTTCTTCTATATCGCTTTTTCCAATAGACTGTAGAGTCGAATTGTTCAATCATTATGCCCTTAGACCCTTTTTGATAATGTGGTTTACTAGGAGTCTTGGACGCCACTTGAACGCGCTCCACATATAGTAAGCTTTCAGCTTCCTATCATCATTATTCTGTGCAAATCTTGCTGAAAGCATTTCCATCTGATAGAGGCGCATGCGCTTGAAAGCTTTCCCGTACCGATTATAAAGCACACGATGCTTGTCAAATATGTAGGCGTTGCACGCTCGAATTTCTTCAGCATCGCGGCCAATATCGGATTTGTGATAGACGCATAAGGCATCATCGCTGGGAAGGTTCCTTATCAATCCTCCGTGCAATACAAAACGTATAAAGAAGTCAAGATCTTGCATGCGAGGCAATCGTTCGTCGAACCAACCAACATCCTTGAAGGATTTTGCTGTGCCAAGTAGCGTCCAAAGATATGCTCTAAGATTCGATCCGATGAGTAGATCTTTGATCAGATCGTTGTCCGTGCGCTGGCTAAGTTTTTTCCTCTTGCGACCTACCCATGCCCAATCATAATTGCACGTCACCCAGAATGGTCGCCCCAAACAAGCAGAATCGATCAGTTCGATTTTATCGAACTGTTTGGCCAATTTTTCAGGATACCATTCGTCGCCTGCATCCAGCCATGCCACATAACGATTTTCAATCGAATCAAGCAAAACATTTCTGATATAGGGTCGCCCACGGTTAATTTCGCCAAACACCGTATCTATCTTAAGTTTTGAGGCGGCGGCAATTTCTTCTAGCGAACGACGAAAATCGGGACGCGAACCATCATCAGCAATGACAATTCGGTAATTGCCTCTCCATGTTTGCCTTGCGATTGAGCGAAGGCTAAGTGCCAACCCTTCTGGATCGTTGTAATGGGGTATCAGGATATCAAGCATGGCCATTCTCCGTCCCTTTTGACAGTCGCTCGATTAGATTAATCCAGCTGGAGCGATAACGGTCATACGAGAATTCCGCGACACTTGGGGGGCCGTTGCGTCCAAGTTCTTCTCGTCGCTCAGAATCAATGATCAAGGATCTGAGAGCGTTGGCAAGACTTCTCCCATCGCTATCTCGCTGAATTGCCAACCCATTTACGCCATTTTTGACAAATTGATTAACGCCTGGACAATCTGCATAGGATATCACAGGGGTTTGCAAAAAAAGAGCTTCCGCAGGTGAAAGTCCAAAACCTTCAAACAAAGCGGGATGGCAAAAAATGGAAGCCCTAGAATATTCGGATCCCAAATCTTTGCGGTGCCCCCCCAAAACAAAACTGTCTTGCATTCCAAGCTCGGATATTCTGGATTTGAGTTCTCGTTTCTGTGGGCCCGTACCGTAAAGCAATACAGACCAGTTAGGAAATTCATCCGCAATAAGCGACCAGGCATTTAACAACTGCATGTAGTTCTTGACGGGAGCAAGTCTACCAACAGCTAGAATTAGGTTATCGCGATCACGCTGCTGATCTGCGCGTTTGAACTCCATCGATACATAGTTCGGAATTGCGACGATTCTATCGTGCAAATGAGAAGGGAACCATTCGCCAAAACTAGGAAATAGAACGTGAATGGCGGCCGCATAATCCAAAGCCTTGAGGCGGAGCTCTCGATCTATCGGATTAGGATCCCAGCGATACGGTGAATGATAATCTTCTTTTGGTACATTGTGATTAGTCGCTATCACTTTCACGGATGTGCCCTTAGCGGCCAATAGAGTAGGAGTGTTCGCTGGAGGCATTAAACTGATGGCTATATCTGGTCGTGAAAATAAGAAGTAATCTTTAAGTTGTGAAATAAAATAATCATTTTTATTATACCAATCTATTCGTTTAGAGATGTCTTTTGGAAGGAAAGGAATATTTTTTATCACCTTATTTAATTTTTGTTTCAGTGTATCCTGTAACCCCTGCAAATTAATAAGTTCAACTTTGGAGTCCAGAGGATAAAAAGGGGGGGCATCTGTGGTATCAAAGTGTAAACATGTCACATTATACCCATTTTCGGCGAGCAGATTCGCCAACTCACAGTAAATTCGTTCGGCTCCCCCGCTTCTGCCGCCGAGGAGCCTTATCACTAAGGCGACATGTTTAGGAGCGTTAAATTCCTTCATGAAGCTTTTCCATCCAGTTTCCTTGCTAAGAGTGAGGCCTATTTCGCGGATCAAAATTTGTAGGTCAACGGTTAATCAGCCAATCAATTCAAGAAAATCGGTACTTGGGCCAATTTCTTTTTATGGATTGAATGCACTGCACTGAGACCGAAGTTTGGAGCGCCGGAAGCTGGAGTTTTCCGACCTCTTGACGTGCTACCCAACCTGCCCTCGGGGTGGGCTAGAGTTTTGCGGACTATGGAGTGCGACCCACCATGCCCCCGGGAAGGGCTAGAGTTTTCCGGACCAAATCAAGAATACGGGCTGGCTGCGTGTTCTGATTTCATCAGGTCCAACGGCACCTTGTTGCCGATGGCACCATGAGGTCTGTGTTCGTTGTAGTCCTTGCGCCAATCCTCCAACTTTTCGGCTGCATCTGCAAGGCTCAGGAACCAGTGGGCATTCAGGCACTCCGCCCGAAACCGTCCGTTGAAAGCCTCTATGAACGCGTTGTCCGTCGGTTTCCCCGGCCTTGAGAAGTCCAGCGTAACGCCTCTTCGATAGGCCCACAGATCAAGATCCCGGGAGATGAACTCGGAGCCATTGTCGATTCTGATCGTCCTGGGATATCCGATCTTGCCGCAGACCCGTTGGAGCGTGTCTACCACGTCTTCTCCGCGATAAGTGAACCGCAGATTGGTCGCTGGACACTAAAAATGATTTTTTATAAGGAGATTGAAGGAGTTAAATTATTGTTCTTAACAGAGGTGTTGGAAGAGGTCGGAAATATGATATCAGACCTTATAGCAGGTTTGTAGCGCGTCACTTGGAGTAATAACAATGCAGAATGCTCTTTCTGTGCTTCGCCGAAAAAACGTTTTTGGGACGTGGTCCGGAGTCAAGGGGCGGCTGGACCCGATTCCATGTCCTCAGATTGAAACTAGCTTTGAACTTAGTGCTAAATCAGTCGTCTATACCTGTGGAAGTTGTTTCGCTCGTAACATTGAAGAATATCTTGAGTTGGCTGGATGTAAAATTCCAACGCTTGATTTTGTTGTGCCTCGAACTGAATGGAGCGGGTTACGTAGCAACGGAATTCTAAATAAATACACGCCTGCGGCGATCTGGCAGGAGATTAAATGGGCAAGCGATATTTTGAAGCGAGGAGGAAACTACCTTGATTCAGATGCGAATCAGTTCAAATTTGAATTAAGCAATGGAGAAATTATAGACTTACAGCTGGGAGGATTCCAACCAACTTCACCTGAGCGGTTTTATGAGCGGCGCCGTCAATTATTTTCACTCGTCTCTACTGCCTTTTCCGCTGACTGTTTTACTATCACTTTGGGCTTAACCGAAGCTTGGAAACTTGGAGAGCTATTTACTCAACAACCGCCAGCTAGGAAAGACATGATACGGAAAGCTGGGGAATTTAAGTTTTACAACATTGATTACAAAACTTGCATCGAAATGATTAAAAGTACATTATCGCTTCTTAAGAGCCATAATAAAGACATAAAAGTTATTATTACAGTCTCTCCAGTTCCGCTGGAGAGGACGTTCACAGAAGACGATATTATTATCGCAAATGTAACTTCTAAATCTATTCTGCGGGCGGCAGCAAAGGCAATCGCTTCCGAGCATGACAACGTGGACTACTTCCCAAGTTATGAGATAGTTTCTTTATCCTCGCGGGAGGTAGCGTTTGAAAATGACATGCGGCACGTTCGGGATTCAATGGTTGGATCGATTGTAACTCAATTGTTGGAAAATTATATGCCGGACCTCCCAACAAATGCCGCGCTGTTCGTAGCCGCTGCAGTTCAGTTGGGTAAGCAAGAATCAGATAACAAAATTTTCCATCAACTACATAAAAATATGACGAGAACAGACCAGTTGTCTAATGGCCAGTTAACACTCCTTCTGCGGACTTCTTGGCGTGTGAAAGACCGAAGAATGGCTAAAAGCGTCGCCAAAGAGCTCTTGTCCAGGGAAGATCGGCAGCACTCAACGTTGCGTGCAATTGCTCATATATTACCTCGAATCGGCATGCATTCAGAGGCTCAGAATTATGCTCGTGGTGTTTTGGAGCGCGATTCTTCGAACCGGCTTGCTTTTTCCGTGTTGGAAAACGCTTGAATTTGGCCAAACGAGGATGATTGGTGATAAATGATGATCTGAACTGGAGTGCGACCCACCATGCCCCCGGGAAGGGCTAGAGTTTTCCGGACCAATGGAGTGCGACCCACCATGCCCCCGGGAAGGGCTAGAGTTTTCCGGACCAAATCAAGAATACGGGCTGGCTGCGTGTTCTGATTTCATCAGGTCCAACGGCACCTTGTTGCCGATGGCACCATGAGGTCTGTGTTCGTTGTAGTCCTTGCGCCAATCCTCCAACTTTTCGGCTGCATCTGCAAGGCTCAGGAACCAGTGGGCATTCAGGCACTCCGCCCGAAACCGTCCGTTGAAAGCCTCTATGAACGCGTTGTCCGTCGGTTTCCCCGGCCTTGAGAAGTCCAGCGTAACGCCTCTTCGATAGGCCCACAGATCAAGATCCCGGGAGATGAACTCGGAGCCCTGATCGACCCGGATCGTCTTGGGATAACCAATCTGCGTGCAGACAGTTTCCAGGGTTCTCACCACATCCTCGCCCCGATAGCTGAAGCGCGGATCAAGCGCCGGCACATAGCGGGAATACGTGTCGATCACCGTCAGAACCCGGATCTTCCGACCCGTCGCGAGCTGGTCATGGACGAAATCCATGGCCCAGACATCGTTCGGACCGACCGCTTCCTGCCGGTCTTCGCGCAGCTTTGCCTTCACCCGGCGCTTAGGGTGCTTGTTCCTCAATTGCAGACCCAACTCGTTGTAGATCCGCCGCGTTTTCTTCTGATTGATCACCCAACCCTCCCGGCGCAGCAATACATGCACCCGCCGGTATCCGAACCGGACACGCGTCTGGCAAATCTCTCTGATCCGCTGTTCCAAAGCGGCCTGGCCGGGTCGACGGGACCTGTAACGATAGGTCGTCGGGTCAAACCGGATCACCGCGCACGCACGGCGAATGGACACCGACCAGTCCGACCGCATCTCGTCGACCAGCGTTCTCTTCCGGGCAGGCCTCAGAGCTTTCGTTTGACGATGTCCTGGAGCATTTCTTTGTCGAGAGACAAGTCCGCGACGATCTTCTTGAGACGGGCGTTCTCCTGCTCCAACTCCCGGAGCCGCTTCATCTCCGACGGCATCAGCCCCGCGTACTTCTTCCGCCAGTTGAAATAGGTCGCCTGACTGATCCCAGCCTCACGGCAGATCTCCGCAACAGGAACACCTTCTTCACCACGCTTGACGATGAACGCCTTCTGCGCATCCGAAAACTTCGATGCCTTCATCAATTCCGCTCCTTCCCAGCCAGGAAAAACCGTCGCGGAAAACTCTAACTCAAATCGGGGACAGTTAGCGGGAGCACATCAGTTGGGTCTTAGTGCACCTAGACCTAACTTATATCTGTTTTGATTCTATCGTTGTTTCGGCGCTTAACGATCGCGTGGGTTGTGGGCGCTGTCTCCATCATACCCTTAATAAGCGCAAGGTCATTTGTGACCTGTATTTTAAACTTTCTATTGGACATGGCTCGCGACATTGACTTGCGGTATCTATCATATCGACGGTGCTTAATGGATGGAATCGAGTTAAAGTAATAATATGTGTACCAGAACATCGCTTCAAGAGAAGAAAGTGTTTTGCTTTTCGTGTTGGTAAAAAGAAGAGACTTTATGTAGTATTCTTTAGCCTTTTTATAATTTCCTAATTCTTGATAGTCTTCTGCAAGGTTACGGTAGAGCTGTGATCCAAAGTGCTTTTTTTGATCCTGATCGCGCAAATACATTCTACGCATTGAAAGATGAGCGCGGAGTCTTTTTTTGTTGTTTAACGTGATTCGATCCTCGTCGTGGTCGACATAGATGCAAAGTGGACTCTCCACACCTATAAACTGTACATAGTCGGATAATCGAATAAATAGATCCCAGTCTTGGCATGCAGGTAAAGCTTCAGTGAAACCATGAATGTGACGTAGGATCCAAGTTTCAACAACCACAGAGGATAAGGTACCAATAAAATTTGATTGTTTAATCTTTACTTGATCTAAGTAATGACCGCCGAATTGGCGAGTGATAAGTTGACCATCTCCTCTAACTCGATACCGACCTGTCGCCGACAATACGGGGCGACTATCGCTATTCTTAGCCTCTTCAATTTTCCGCATTTGTTTATGCAATTTTTCTGGCATCCAGAGATCATCGCTATCTAGAAAGGCAATATATTTACCACTTGCGTACTTGATGGCGAGGTTTCTTGAATAATTTGCACCTCTATTTTCAATGTTTTCAATTAATTTCAAAGGCAAAAAATTGCTAAACTCATGTATGATGGACTTAATTTTAGTCATGTATTCTGCAGCTGAACAATCATCGACAACAATAACCTCAAGAGGGCAAAGTGTTTGTTTTGCTACAGACATAAGCGCACGGTGTAACAAATCGGTTCGGTTAAAATTTGGAATGACTACGCTAACATTACAAGTCGTCATTTGATGGCCTTTAGCGTATCCAAAAAGATGCGCGTCTGCGTATCGTTTCTGTGGTAAATTGATACATATCTTCTAGCCTTTGCTGCCATGGCGTGCATGCGATCAGGATTTCGTATCGCAAACTCGATTGCATCTCTCAACTTCCTTTCATCGCCTTCGTCGATGAGTAGTCCTGTCTCATCCGCTGTCACAAGTTCAGGGATGCCGGAATGAAAAGTTGAAATAATGGGGATGCCTGCTGCCATAGCTTCCATAAGCACAACTGGAAGCCCTTCTGTGTCACTATCGTCAGCTACATGGCTCGGAGCAACCAGCAAGTCGCATTCTGTCATCATTTTCCAAACAAAACTTTTTTGTTTAGCCCCGTAAAAGATAAATGTATCTAGTTGTTCTTCGAGCTTGGCCTTTAGTTTAAAGTCAGCGAGGAGTGGACCGTCTCCTATGCAATGCACGCGGATAGGGCGCACTTTATCTCGTTGTATGTTTTTGACCGCATTGTAGAGGAACTTAAACCCCTTTTTTGCGACGAATCTTCCAACAAACAGGATGCTAAACGTTTCCGTATCTCCGTTCAAAGCGCGCAAGCGGGGCCGGGTGTCCGTGCCTAGATATACTGTTTTGATATCTCTTATTAGTGTATTTTTCCTCAGATGGTTTGCCCAGTTCTTGTTTACTGCGATGGCGCAATCTATATTAGGCGAGGCTTCTATGTAGTTATTCCAGCCGTGTTTCATTATATAGGAGGAAACGTCGTGTCCATGAAATACCACGACGTGTTTCATCTTTGGGAAGACATGCTTTTTAAGCTGTGTCCCAATCAAGTAGTTAGTGCCAAAGTGAGTTATTGCAATATTGGGCTCAGTTTTAAGCTGTAGCGCTAAGAGCAAGGTGTCGCGATTGATATTTCCCTTAACCCAGAGTCGGCACAGTCTAGTTGCTTGTATTGGAACTTTCGCGATGTTTAATGCTAGGCGTGCAACGAGCTTAGCATTTGCGGGTCGTGCATAGAGCAGTTCTTGATCGCATTCGACTGCCGAGTTTTCGAACCGGGACGGGGCACGAGATCTTGCAAAGACCGTTACTTTCGCACCCGACTCTTTCTTTATTGCATTGATTTGATCATGGATGAAAGTCTGAGAATATTGGGGAAAGCGACCGTTTATGAATAAGTAGTGCATTTTCAACAAACTGGCCGTTCTTAATCAAGGAAATAGGTAATTTTCGTTTGGAGCCTTATAATTTATCCAATTTGTAACACGTCACAAAGTCACAAAAGGTCAGCTAGTGCCCTAGCAATTCGAAACTCTAGATCGAATTTTACTTGCTTTTCTCCGAAGCCAATCGATATCCACAATCTGGTAGTTGGAAAGCGCCTGAGGCTCAACACCATAGATCTAATCTTGATGGCGCACAAGAAAATGGCGGACAGAGAGGGATTCGAACCCTCGATACGGTTGCCCGTATACACGCGTTCCAGGCGTGCGCCTTCAACCACTCGGCCACCTGTCCGTTCAAGCGTCGGAGCCGCCTGAGTGCCGCGCAATATACTCATGACGGGGTCGAGCGCAAGCGCCTGACTGCGATTTTTTTCAAACGCCCTCAAGCTGTGGATTTTTTTGACGAATTCAGGGAACCAGGCCTTGGGCGGCGCGTTTCCTGACAGTCACAATTCTCAAAGAATGGCGGAATTGTGTTGCATATCAATTCCAATGGGTTATCTGTATGATATTGCCCTAAAGGAATGAGCAACAATATGCGGGTAAGATTTCTCCCACAGCCCATTCCTCAGTATTAACTATATTAAGTACGAGAACCTTGAAAGATATACCATGTTTAGTGTTATGAAATTTTTGTTTCGTGTGCTGGGGTACGGCTTTCTCGCCGTGGCGATTATTGCCGGGATCTCCGATGCCAGCAGTTCAATTGCGCAATCACAAGTTTATCTGGCTCCTCTGGGACACGTCTGGTCTGGTCTGTCGCCGGCAACGCTCGACATGACGCAACAATTCATGCTGAGCCGCTCGCCCGCTCTGTGGGATCTCGCCCAGCAGACCGTGATGACCTGGCCCGTCTGGGCGGTTCTCGGCCCGCTCGGTCTGCTGTTTCTGTGGCTCGGCGCCAAACGCCGGCGCCAGCTGGCGCAGTTCGCCTGAGCGTCTGAGTTCGGTCTTCCCGGGCGCCGCGGTCAAGCCGGGCGACTTCTCCAGGCAACCCGTCCCTCGAAAGCCTGCCTGTCGACGGAATGCGGGCGGGACCGTTTTGCGGTCTGCCGCCTGCGGGGAATTTGAAGCGGCAGAGCCTCGCCTGCGGCTCACTTCACCGTCATTTCCCGGCGAGGCTCTTGGAAAGTGATACGGTCTGCGCCACATTCAATCCAAAGCCATCCACGGAAAGCGCGCCCGGGCCGCCGGTCCTTCCATTCGAAGGAAAAGGCGGCGTCGATTGTTCGCGGGAGATCTGCCATGTCGTTCATGACCATGCTGACCAAGAAATTTTCACTGCCGTCCAGGGACGAAGCCCTGCCGGGCCGCGCCGACGCGATCACCCCGGCCGAACCTCATTTCGTCAATGGCAAGGCCCTGACTGCGCCTTATCCGGCGGACATGAAGACGGTGCTCTTCGGCATGGGATGCTTCTGGGGAGCCGAACGGCTGTTCTGGCAGCTGCCGGGTGTCCATGTCACCGCGGTCGGCTATGCCGGCGGCCATACGCCCAACCCGACCTATCACGAGACCTGCACCGGGCGCACGGGGCATACCGAAGCGGTTCTGGTGGTCTACGACCCGGCAAAGGTGAGCCTCGACGATCTCCTCAAGGTTTTCTGGGAAAATCACGACCCGACCCAGGGCATGCGCCAGGGCAACGACACCGGTACGCAATACCGCTCGGCGATCTACGTGAAGTCAGAGGACGATCACAAGATCGCGGAACGCTCCAAAGCGGCCTATCAGCAGGCCCTTAAGCAGGGGGGCGTTTCAGCCTCGATCACCACCGAGATCCGGCAGCTCGACACGTTCTATTTCGCCGAGGGCTACCACCAGCAATATCTGGCCAAGAACCCGGCCGGCTACTGCAGTATCGGCGGCACCGGCGTTGCCTGCCCCGCAGGGCTCGGTCAAGGCGCCTAGACCGGCTGAACCGTTCACATCCGGCGTGCCACACAGAGCGGTGATCCGGCAGGCTCGCGGCCTGCTCTTCGCGTGCGCACAACGCCGCTGATCTGTTTATTGTAGATAAAACCTGCCGGTTTCGGGGCTGAAACAGCGAAATACAATTATTGATTTAGTTGATGGGCTGGACAACCGGCCGGTAAACTTCAGTCTTTGTTAAAGTTACTCTGGGAGACTGTCATTGTACGGTTCCTCATTGAGGTTTTTGGCAATGTCCCGTTCCGCAAAAGTCTTTGCGGCAATCTATTTCCTGTCGTGCTGTGTGCTCATGCTCACCGCCTCGCTCGTTCCGGGCGGCAAGGGGTTCGTGGCCGTCTTTTCCCGGCCGGGAGGCGACAGCGCGCTGGAAATTATCGCCAATGCGGGCGGACGCATCATCTTCGTCAGGGACGCGACCTGGGTCGCCGTTACAGAGGTGGCCGATGATGAAGATGTTGCCAGGCTTTACCGGGAAGGTGCCGGCTTTGTTGCCTCGTCCCTGGTCGCGCGGGCATGCGCGCGCCTGACTGGGGTTCCTAGAGGGTCTTTGGGGGAGAATGCGATATGAGTGAAGCGGCTCTGCCGGTGTCAGGTCTCGACCGGTTCCGGGAAAATTTCTCGCGACTGGTCATCTATTTCATCTGGTTCAACGTGTTCCTGGTCGCCGGAACCGCCTGGTGGGTCGGCAATGTCTCGCTGCCGGCCGTCGGCGGCGCCGCGCTGCTTCTCGGCGCCGCCGCGACCGGGGTCTGGGTCAAGTGCGGGGCGGGCACGGAAACCCGCCTTGCGACCGCCATGTCCCTTGCCGCCCTGGTCGGCCTCCTGGTGGCTGCGCTCGCAGTCCCCGCGGGGGAGGTTTCCTACCAGCTCGACGGCCACATGTATTTCTTCGCCGTCCTGGCGATCCTGGCCGGTTGGGTCGACTGGCGCGCGCTTGTCGCTTATGCCGGCGTGGTCGCAGTCCATCATCTGGTACTGAACTTCGCCATGCCCTGGGCGGTCTTTCCAGACGGTGCCGATTTTCCCCGCGTCCTTTTGCATGCGACCGTTGTCGTGGCCGAGGTCGGAGCTCTGTGGTGGATGACCCACAATCTGGCCCGGACGTTTGCCGTATCCGATCGGGCCCGGCAGGAAGCCGAGGATGCCAGAACGGAGGCGATCGACCTGCAGCACGAGAATGCCCGGCACGATGAGCAGGACAAGCGCAGGCAGGTCGAGATTGCCGACAGGATTGCGGCGTTCCGCCAGGAGATCTCCGCCAAGCTTGACGGCGTAGGTCGGCAAGTGGGGGAAATGCGCAATTCCGCGGATGAAGTCGGTTCGGTCGCGAAGGACACGACAGACCGTGCAGCGTCCGTCTCGGAGGCTTCAGAAGCCGCGTCCACCAACGTTCAGATGGTTGCCTCCGCGGCCGAGGAGCTGTCGTCCTCCATCGCGGAAATCACGCGCCAGGTGGAACAGACGACCGGGATCGTGGTGAAGGCCACGGAAAACGCCCAGACCAGCAATCAGAAGGTGGCCGGGCTTGCCGACGCCGCCAACCGGATCGGCGAAGTGGTGACCCTCATTCAGGCAATCGCCGAGCAGACCAACCTGCTGGCGCTGAACGCCACCATCGAGGCGGCCCGCGCGGGCGAAGCCGGCAGGGGTTTTGCCGTCGTCGCCTCGGAGGTGAAGGAGCTGGCCACGCAGACGTCCAAGGCAACGGAAGAGATCGGCGCCCAGATTGCCGCCATCCAGGCGGAAACGAAGGAAGCCGTGAACTCCATCGGCGCCATTGCCGCCACCATGGACGAGGTCAACGCCTATACGGCCGCCATTGCCTCCGCCGTGGATCAGCAGGGATCGGCCACCATGGAGATTTCCCGCAATATCGGTGAAGCCGCCAACGGAACGGGCCGGGTCGCCGACAATATCGGCGGCGTGCACGACTCGGTGGAACGGACGAGCCGGTCCGTGTCCGCGATGGTCGGGGCAACCGAAGGCCTTGCGTCGGAGACGGCTGAAATGCGCCGGGCGATCGACGCCTTCCTGGGGGATGTGTCCGCGGCCTGACCCGATACCTCTGGCGACATTCGAAGACCGGCCCTTTCGGCCGGTCTCGGTTTTCTGACTGACCTCAATATCGTCATCCCGGACGCAGCGCAGCGAAGATCCGGGATCGGTGAGCCGAGGTCTGTCGTTAGGAAGGAAATTGCTGCGACCAACTCCGTGACTCTCCGGTCCCGGCTCGCGCGTCGCTTGGCCGGGATGACGCTGGCGAGGCTTGCGCCTGTATAAGCGGTCTGGGACCGGCCCTTTCGGCCGGTCTTTTCACGTTCGCTGCCCGCAACCCTTGACGTCATGTCGCATGGATGCCATGTGCCGTTCGTTACGGGCCTTCCGGCCCGTCGGAAATCCGGCACCACTGCCTGCCTTTCACCGGAACCGCCGCGACCTGATGCCCGAAAGCCCGCTAGACCCCGGATCGGTCCTGCTTCTGGATCTCTTGAAACAGCGGTCCGCGCTCCTGTTTCGGGCACCGGCCGACATCGTGACCTGTACACGTCTCGAGGAGGTGCCCGGCGCTCTGGCAAGGCTTGAGGCCGCGCAGGCAGAGGGGAGATATGCGGCGGGCTATCTCGCCTATGAGCTCGGCTTCGCCTTCGAGAAGAAGCTTGCGGCGCGGTTTCGGGAAACCGGCGAACCGCTGCTCTGGTTCGGTCTCTACGACAAGGCCGAAAGGCTCGAGATAGGCGAAGCGAGGACCCTGCTGGCCGGTGCCGGGGTAAGCGCGGAGGCATCCGTGGCAAAACCGGTCTTCGACATGGATCGGGCGACTTACGGCGCGGCCTTCGCCCGTGTCCGCGAGCATCTGGCGAAGGGCGATATCTACCAGGTCAACCTGACCATGCGGGCGCATCTGCAGCATCGCGGGGCTCCGGAGCGCATGTTTCTCGATCTCCTGCGCCGCCAGCCGGTCGAATTCGCGGCCTTCCTGCGTCTGCAGGACAGGGCCGTCCTCTCGCTGTCGCCGGAACTGTTTCTGGAACGCGAAGGCAGCCTGCTGCGCACGCGGCCGATGAAGGGAACGGCGCCGCGCGGGCGGTATGTGTCCGAAGACAACCGGATCGCTCTCGATCTGGCGGAGGATCCCAAGCAGCGTTCCGAAAACACGATGATCGTCGACCTGATGCGCAACGACCTGTCGCGCATCGCCGAGACCGGCAGCGTCCGGGTGACGAAGCTGTGTGAGGTGGAGCGCTACCAAAGCGTCCACCAGATGACCTCGACCGTGGAGGCAGACGTTCCGGACACGGTCGGCTTTGCAGGAATCGTCGAAAACCTGTTTCCCTGCGGCTCCATCACCGGCGCGCCGAAATTGAGCGCCATGCAGATCGCCCACGATCTGGAAAGCGGACCGCGCGGCGTCTATACCGGTTCCATCGGCTATCTGGCTCCGGGCGGGGACTTCCGCCTGAACGTTGCCATCCGCACGCTGGTGCTGCGCGCGGACGGCACGGGAGAGGCGGGCACGGGCTCCGGCGTGGTCTTCGATTCCGGCGCCGGACCGGAATATGACGAGTGCCTGCTGAAGCTGAAATTCATGACGGAGGAAACGCCCGAATTCGAGCTCATCGAGACGGTGGGGTTCGATCCGGCCGGCGGCTATCTCCTGCTGGACCGGCACCTGCGGCGCCTGCAGGCTTCCGCCGCCTATTTCGGCTTCCGGTTTGAGGACGAGGCCGTCCGGACCGCTCTTTCCCGGTTCGCACAAGGCCTTCAGGGCGCGCAGCGCGTGCGCCTGCTCCTTGGCGCGGACGGCGATATCGCCATCACCTCCACCGATCTGACCCCGGCGGGCGCAAACACGGTCCTGAACCTCGCGGTGGCCTGCGAAAAGGTGCATTCCGCTGACCGGTTTCTCTACCACAAGACCACCAACCGGGCATTTCTGGACGACACGCGGCAGCGCTATCAGGCGGAAACCGGCTGCCAGGAGGTGCTGTTTGAAAACGAGCACGGCTATCTGACCGAAGGCAGCTACATGTCGCTGTTCTTGAAGCGCGGCGGCAGGCTGCTCACACCGGCTCTGACGCACGGCCTGCTGCCCGGAACCCTGCGCGCCGGGCTCCTGGAACGCGGACTGGCCTTTGAAGCCGATCTTACCCGGGTGGATCTTGAGGCGGCGGAGGATATTTTCGTCGGCAACTCGGTCCGCGGCCTGGTGCGCGGACGGCTCATCGAAGCTGCTTGTGCGGAAGAGGCGGACGAGCGCGCCGGCTCGGGCGAGAAACGTCACACGGGGTGAAGGCCGGCAAGAAATTGCAATCGGCTGTGTCAGGTTCCGACCGCCCGGATGGCCTTCCCTGTCATCCGGACCGGCTATCCTGGGTCTCCCTTTCCTTTTCCCATGGAACGATTTCCAGCTCCGGCCACAGCGCCTTCATCCGTTCGGCTTTCTCCGCATAGGTTTCCGGATTCATCTGCCCGTAGTTCGGCACGAGGCGCATGGCGAAGAGATTGGCGAGGCCGAAGGGGGCGTGGAGCTCGAGCCTGTTGTCCCGGTTGAGCCTTGCGGCCACGGCATGGGTGCGGGCGGCATAGGTCGTCAGCGCGTCCATGGAGCAGTCCAGAGGCCGGTAGGGGCGTCCGAAGCGCTGTTCGTACCACAAATGCACCCGCGCCTGGTTGCGCACTTCCAGGAGGCCTGCAAGCTCGGGCAAGGCCGCGTCGACCCTTTTGATCACCGCGTCTTCCGCCTCGTAGGAAAGGTCCGCGCCATCGAAATAGATGATGTCGAAGTCCTTGATGCCATGCAGATGGGGACGCCCGGTCAGGACGTTCCAGACAGTCTGGTAGATACCGCCGGAAACCAGCCAGGCATCGGGAAGTTCAAGGTCCTGCAACGCCCGGAGGATCGCCATGACATGGGGTACCGTGCTCAGGATCTGCGCCAGGCGAAGGAGTCGCGTTTCTTCGGACACGGCATAAGGATCGCCCAGGCTTGCATCGGGCGCCGAAGGGGAGGCTTCGTTTGTCATCGGACAGTCTTTCCGGGTGTTGTGGCAGGTCACCCTATCCGATTCTTCGCAGCCGAAAAGGAAGGCCTCTTGTTCCCGCGGCGGCGATGTGACTGCCGTCACTCCCTTCCGGCGGGATCACAACCCAGTTATCGGGAAGCCGCTTGACTTGGCGCCGTTCGATGCCAAATCGGTGGAAAGACATTGAAGAAGACCCTGATAAAGAAATTTGGAGAATTGAAATGACCGGATTGCGGAAAGACCGACTGTTCAACCTGAAGAAACTGGCGCTGACCGCAGGCGCCGGCGGTCTGATGGCCCTGGCGGTTCTCCAGCCCGCCCTTGCGCAATCCGGACGGCCCGATACCCGGTCCATGACCTGCGGCCAGGTTCAGTCCCTGATCAATCAGCGCGGCGGCGTCGTGCTCAGCACCGGCCAGTACACGTTCGACCGCTATGTGGCGAACCGGAACTTCTGCCAGCATGGCGAGATCCTCAAGTACGATTACGTGCCGACCCGGGACAACAACAGGTGTTTCGTGCAGCGATGCGTCGACAACCACCCGTTCTATTTCGACTGAGCATTTTGAAACAGGTCAGCTTGGGCATCCGGTCGATTCCGATTGGATGTCCGGCGCTTAGGCGGCCCCCGGCCGAGATCGGCACGGGCCGGTTTTAGGAGGAGGAGCAGATGTATGGGACCGTCAGATTCGTGCTCGCGAAGGCCGCGGGCAAAGCCTTTGCAACGGGCTTCCTTCTCCTTTACGGCCTGCAGGCCGTTCACGCCCAGTCCGGTCGGCCGGATACGCGTCAGATGACCTGCGCGCAGGCACAGAGCCTGGTCAAGCAGCGGGGCAGGATCGTCCTGTCGACCGGCCCGGTGACCTACGAGACCTTCGTTTCCGATGCCCGCTACTGCGACCGCCATGCAAAGATGGTCCGCGTGAAATTCGCGCCGACGAGGGACGATCCGAAATGCCCGGTCGGCAACAGGTGTTATCAGAACCGGAACAACCGGGATTGAGATAACGACCTGTCCGGTTTTCCGGTAGGGGTCAGAAAAACTTCTGAAGACGCGCAGTCATCAGGTTTTTTCACAGGCTATTGCATTTGCTGCCCGTTTCACAAATATGAAACAGGATTTGCCTACTTCTGGAAATCATATCCAATTGTAAAAGAAATTTGCCTGAAAGCTCAGGAAAGGCCTTGCGATGAACGGGAATAATAACAAGAAACAACTGTCGATAGCTGGGCTTGCGGTTAGATCAGGTCTCGTTTGCGGTGCGTTTTTTCTGGCCGGCCTGACCGCAGAAGCGCAAACCCGCCGGCAACCCAACACCAATGAACTTACCTGCGCGCAGACGCAGGCCCTGATCAAGAAGTTCGGCGCGATCAACCTGAAATCCGGCCAGTACAAGTTCGACCGTTACGTGTCCAGCGCGGGCCACTGCGTTTCATCTGGAAAGGCGGTCCGCACGACCTATGTGCCGACCAAGGACGATGCCAGATGTCCGGTCAAGATCTGCGTCGAACAGGGGCAGAACAACAACTGACGCACTGCCGCGCGGTTCTTGCTCTTGCGAGGCTTCGACGGGTTATCCTTCGGAACCGCTGCCGTTCACTCTCCCTCATCCTGAGGAAGCGCGTCAGCGCTGTCTCGAAGGATGGGCGGCACGTTCAGGAGCAAGTGGCCCATCCTTCGAGACGGGCCTATAGGCCCTCCTCAGGATGAGGTCCTTTTTCAGGATCGATTTCGGCCCAAACCGGGCAGCCTGTTGAAGGACACATCCAACACATCCTGCGTTCGACCGAACGCAGGATGCTCACAGACACTTCAGGATCACATCAGCCTCTCAGCGTGCCGCCGGTCGATTTCTCGACATTGGCGATGATCTTTTTCGCGACCTCGTCGATTTCCTCGTCCGTCAGGGTCTTCTGACGCGGTTGGAGAATGACGTCGATCGCGACGGATTTCTGGTCCTCCGGAACACCCTTGCCTTCGTAGATGTCGAACAGGGTGACGTCGGCGATCAGGTTTTTCTCCGCGCCGCGCGCCGCCTTCAGCAGGGTTTCCGCGCTCACGTCCTTGGCGACGAGGAACGCGAAGTCGCGCCGTACCGGCATCAGATCGCTGGCATTCAGCGCGCCCTTGGAACGGCTTGCCTTGCCCTTCGGCTGGGGCAGGGCGTCGAGATAGATCTCGAACGCCACGAGCGGTCCCTCGATGTCCAGGGCCGCAAGCGTGCGCGGATGGATTTCGCCGAAGACGGCGAGCGTGTTCTTCGGGCCGAGTTTCAGGCAGCCCGAGCGGCCCGGATGAAAGGTTGCCGGGGCGTCCGCGCTCACCAGAAGCTTCTCGACCGGCGCACCGATCGCCGCAAGGGCGGCTTGCGCGTCGGCTTTCGCGTCGAAAACGTCGACGCTGCCCGAAGCCCCCGACCAGTGACGTCCGGCACCCTGCAGTTTCGCGGTGCCGCGGCGCACGCCGGCGGCGGTCGTCTTCTGTCCCTCGGGCGTATCGTCTTCGAAAATCTGGCCGACCTCGAACAGGGCGACATCGCCGAAGCCTCGGTCCGCGTTGCGCTGCGCCGCTGCAAGCAGGCCCGGCAACAGGCTCGGGCGCATGTCGGACATCTCGTTGGAAATCGGGTTGGCGAGCGCCAGCGCCGCGTTGCCGCCGGCGAAGAGCTCCGCCTGGTCCTTCGCGATGAACGACCAGGTGACTGCCTCGTTGAAACCGCGCGCGGCCAGCGCCCGCCGGGCCTTGCTGCGGCGGATCTGGCCGGTGGTCAGAACCTTCTGTCCGACGGTGCCCATGCGCGGCAGCGGCGAGAACGGCACGCGTTCCAGCCCGATGATGCGCACGACCTCTTCCACGAGATCCGCCTTGCCCTCGATGTCGGGCCGCCAGCTCGGCGCGGCGACCTTGACCGTCTCGCCGGAGCCGGAAATCCAGAAGCCGAGCGACTTCAGCACCACGTTGGCCTCGGCAGGCGTGACCTCGACCCCCGACAGCCGCTTGATTTCCGAATAGGGGAATTCGATGATGTTGCTGCTGTCGGGAACGCTGCCGGCCTGAACGGTTTCGGACGGTTCGCCGCCGCACAGGTCGATGACCATGCGGGTCGCCTGTTCCAGGCCCGGCATCATGTAGTCCGGGTCGACGCCGCGCTCGAAGCGGTAGCGCGCATCCGTGTTGATGCCGAGCTTGCGGCCGGTGGCGGCGATGCCGTCCTCGTCCCAGAGCGCGGATTCGATCAGCACGTTGACGGTCTCCGCGGTACAGCCGGACGGCACGCCGCCCAGGATGCCGCCGAGGCTTTCGACGCCATTGTCATCGGAAATGACGCAGATCGTGTCGTCGACCTCGTAGGATTTGCCGTTCAGGCCCTCGATGGTCTCGCCCTGCCGGCCACGGCGGACGACGAGATTGCCCTTGACCTTGTCCGCGTCGAAGACGTGCAGCGGGCGGCCCTGGTCGAAGGTCATGTAGTTGGTCATGTCGACGAGCGCATTGATCGGCCGGAGGCCGATGGCGATGAGGCGGTCCTGCAGCCATTTCGGCGACGGGCCGTTCGTCACGCCCCTCACCATGCGCAGGCCGAATGCCTTGCACATCGGTTTGGTCCCGCCGAAATCGAGTGTCACATCGACCGGGCAGGGGTAGCTGCCGCGGACTTGCTGGGAGGAGCGCTCCTTCAGCTTGCCGAGACCGGCGGCGGCCAGGTCCCGGGCGATGCCGTAGATGCCGGTGCAATCCGGACGGTTCGGGGTCAGGCCGATCTCGATCACCGGTTCGTCCAGCCCGGCCCATTCGGCGTAGCTCATGCCGACGGGAGCGTCCTCCGGCAGGTCGATGATGCCGGTATGCTCGTCGGAGAGTTCGAGTTCGCGCTCCGAGCACATCATGCCGAAGCTTTCCACGTCGCGGATCTTGCCGACGGACAGCGTGACATCGAGGCCGGGCACATAGTCGCCCGGCTTGCCGAGCACGCCGACAAGGCCGGCACGCGCGTTCGGCGCGCCGCAGACGATCTGGATCGGGTCGCCTTCGCCGGTATCGACTTTCAGGACGCGCAGACGGTCCGCATTCGGATGCTGTTCGGCTTCCAGAACCTTCGCGATCCGGAACGGCTTCAGCCGCTCGGCGCGGTTGGTGACCTCTTCGACTTCCAGCCCGATCATGGTGAGACGTTCGACGATCTCGTCCAGGCCGGCGTCGGTTTCCAGGTGCTCCTTGAGCCAGGAAAGGGTGAATTTCATGGATCTTACTCTTTATCGGTCGTGCGGCCGGCTGAGGCCGCGAAACGGGTCAACTGTGTCAGTTGCTGAACCGGTCCAGTTCGGGAATGACTGTGGCTGCGCCGTAGCTTTCGGCAAACCGACGGCCGATCTCGGAAAAGTCCCCGGTCCAGCGGCGCACCATGTCCGGCGTGATCTGCTGTCCGGTGGCGATCGCCTGGGCGGCTTCCGTCTCGATCCGGTCGCGCAGGATGCCGAGCTCGAACTGGGCGGCATATTCCGCCCGGTATTTGCCGAGCCACCCCATGGCGACGATCACCACCATCACCAGAAGGGCGGCGGTGCTCGTCAGCCCGGCCCATTTGGCCGTGCCGCCAATGCGCCGGTCGCTGGCGATCAGCACGATCGAGGCAATCGTCAGGAAGGCGACGATATAGATCGCCTGCAGGAAGCTCTGGTACTTCTCCGCCGAGCTTGCCTCATGTCCCGCCCGGAGCCGGGTGATCCGGTCGCGCAGATAGAGCAGGGCATCGGCTTCCGTGCCGAGCTTGTCGCGGAAATACGTGTCGCAGAAGCGCAGGCGGCCGCGGCTTTCGATCTTTTCGGCGCAGGCTTCCAGGAACGATGTCGGCGTCTGCACGCGCACGTCCTGGTCGGCGGTCTGCGCCTTCACCGGAAAGGCTGCGGCAGCGACCAGCGCGGCCACGAGAAATAAGCGGGTCAGCAGTGACATGGAAGTTCGCCCCCCTGAAGGTCCCAAATGTTAACTGGACAATCCGCCGAACAGCGTCGGCAGGTCGAGCGGGCGGAAGCCGTAATGCTGGATCCAGCGCACATCCGCGTCGAAAAAGGCCCGGAGATCCGGCATGCCGTATTTCAGCATGGCGATCCGGTCGATGCCCATACCCCAGGCAAAGCCCTGGTAGACATCCGGGTCGAGACCGCAATTGCGGATGACGTTCGGGTGCACCATGCCGCAGCCGAGGATTTCCAGCCAGTCCTCGCCCTGGCCGATCTTCACTTCGCTCCCCGAACGGTCGCACTGGATATCCACTTCCATGGACGGCTCGGTGAACGGGAAGAAGCTCGGGCGGAAGCGCATCTTGATGTCGTCGACCTCGAAGAACGCCTTGCAGAATTCCCTGAGCACCCATTTCAGATGGCCGAAATGGCTTTCCTTGTCGATCACCAGGCCTTCCACCTGGTGGAACATCGGCGTGTGGGTCTGGTCGCTGTCGCAGCGGTAGGTCCGGCCGGGAATGATCACGCGGATCGGCGGTTCCTGGCTGCGCATGGTGCGGATCTGCACCGGTGAGGTATGGGTGCGCAGGAGCAGCCTTTCGCCGTCCTCTTTCGGATTGAAGAAGAATGTGTCGTGCATCTCGCGCGCCGGGTGGCCCTCGGGAAAGTTCAGCGCGGTGAAGTTCAGTTCGTCGGTTTCGATATCCGGTCCTTCGGCGATGGAAAAGCCCATGTCGGCGAAGATCGCGGAAAGTTCGTCGATCACCTGGCTGACCGGATGAATGCGGCCGGTCTCAGCCGGAGACGGGCGCAGCGGCAGGGTGATATCCACCTTTTCGCCCGCCAGGCGGGCTTCCAGCGCGGCTTCGGCCAGAATGTCCTTACGGGCGGAGATGGCGTCGGTGATCTTGGCCTTCAGGCCGTTGAGCGCCGGGCCCATCACCTGGCGTTCCTCGGGCGTCATCTTGCCGAGCGTTTTCATCTGCTCGGAGATCGTGCCCTTCTTGCCCAGGGCATGGACCCGGAGATCTTCCAGTGCGGCTTCGGTCTCGGCGCCGTCAATGGCGGCCAGAAGATCGGATTCAAGTGTGTCGAGATTGGACATGCGTGCTCGGTCGTCGGTTCGCGCGCGGCGCGCGGAGTTGGGCGAAACAGAAAGTCGGGGTCTTTTAGCGAATAATCGCGCACAATGCCACGGCCTCGAACGCATTATTGCGTGAGACCCCGGTGAAGGTAAAAGCGCCGGAATTAAAGCGCGTTAGCGCCTAAATCGTCCGCAGGCGGGGCCCTGCAGCTCGATGAAGCGCACGGCGGCCGTGATCGCGCGCAGCGAGCCTGCGGCGGGTTCGGAACGGCGGATATGTGCGGTGCGCTCGGTCATGCGCGCCAATTTACCGAAAGGCTGGACGAAGGCAAGCGAAAAGGGACGGGGTGAAATCAGCGTCCGTCATTCCGGATAAAGCTATTCGCTTCGCTCCTGATCGCGGCTCCTCGGTCCGCAGAGCCGATGAAAGGGAACCTGACGCACGTTCCGCCGTTTACCCAGCGTGCCCGCCCGGTCGATCGGTACACCGCGTTCCGGGGTGGGCTTTTGTTGTTGAGAGGAGGCACATGGCACGCGGCCGACAAGCAGACAGTCCTGCGGAAATTCCGGTCAGCGGGTGGCTGGATATTTTCTACCGCATCTGGCAGGCGGTCGACCGGGACCATATCGGACTGATCGCGGCCGGTGTCGCCTTCTACGGTCTGCTCGCCATCTTCCCGGCCCTGACGGCGCTCATGGCACTGTCCGGGCTGGTCGTCGAACCAGCCGAAGTGGCCATGCAGCTCGCCAAGATCGAACATTTCGTTCCACACGAAGCGTCGAAAGTCATCCTCGACCAGGCCTCGAGCATTGCGGGATCGGAAGATGCCGGTCTCGGGATCGCCCTGGTGCTGAGCCTCGGACTTGCCGTCTATTCCGTGACAAGAGGCGTGGCCAGCCTGATCGAAGGGCTCAATGTGGCCTATGACGAGAAGGAAAAGCGCGGTTTCTTCAAGCGGGAGCTGCTTACCCTCGCCCTGACGGTCCTCCTCGTTGCCGCCTTTCTTCTGGGCCTCGTCTCGGCGCTGCTGGTGCCGGCGGTCTTCCATTTTCTCCACTTGCCGCCATGGCTCGAAAATGTCTGGTCGATCCTTGGCTGGATCGCCATGGGGCTGCTGACCGTCACCGGTCTCTCCGTCGTCTACCGCTTCGGCCCCTCGCGCGCCGAAGCCAAGTGGAAATGGATCACGCCAGGGGCCGTGGTCGCCTGTCTCCTCTGGCTGGCCGCGTCCATCGGCTTTTCGGTCTATGTGGCGAATTTCGCAAGCTACAACAAGACCTTCGGCAGTCTGGCAGGCGTGATCATCCTGCTGATGTGGCTCTGGCTTTCCGCTTTCATCATCCTGCTCGGCGCGGAACTGAACGGCGAAATGGAAGCACAGACCCGCAAGGACAGTACCACGGGCCCTGAAAAGCCCATGGGCTTCAGGGGAGCGATCAAGGCGGACGTTCTCGGCAAATCGGTGACTGCCTCGGACTGATCCGGCAAATCCCGGATTTCACTCCGCCACCGCATCGGCTCCCTTCGGCCGTCCCATCGAAGTGTGCAGTTCCTCTTTCAGCCAGTCGCCGAAAGCCTGTTTTGCTTTCGTCCTCGGCGCATTCCGGCCGCTGATCAGCCAATAGGCGATCCCGGTTGCCGGCCGCTCCGGGAAGGGGGCGACCACCTGGCCTGCCTGGACCGCGTAAACCGCAAGCGTTTCCCAGGCGAGGAATACGCCTTGGCCGGCGATTGCCGCATCAAGGCAGAGCGAACCGTCGGAAAACGTCGGTCCGTCCTTGAGGATGCTTTCGTCCAGACCGAAGAGGTCCAGCCAGGTCTTCCAGGAAAACATCTGGCCGGGGTCGTGAATGATCGGCAGCTTGCCGATGTCCCGGGGCTCCCGGATCTGCTTCGCCAGCGCGGGGCTGCAGACCGGAAAGACCCGCTGGCTCAGAAGCTTTTCCGCATTCAGCCCCGGATAGGGCCCGCGGCCGACCCGGATGCACAGGTCCACGTCGCTGGTGTCCGGATCGACCAGGTCCACCGTCGCCTCGACCCGCACCCGGATGCCGGGATGGGCCTTGCTGAAATTCTTCAGGTGCCAGACCAGCCATTTTCCCGCGAAGACCGGCGCGACCGAGATCGTGAGCGCATCCTCCCGGCCCCGCTGGGTCGTTGCGATCGCCGTTGCGAGCGAGGACATGGCGGAGGTCAGATGCGGCTGCATGGCAAGCACATGGGCTGTCGGCAGCAGCAGCCGGTTCTGCCGCTCGAAAAGCTGCACGCCGAGCTGGGCTTCCGTCTTCTGCACCTGCTGGCTGACGGCACCGACCGTCACTCCAAGCTCTTCCGCGGCGGCCTTGATGGAGCCGAGCCGCGTAACGGCTTCGATGGCGCGCAGGCCTGAGAGATGGATGAGGTTCAGGTTTTTCATTATAGGAAAACTAAACTGAAATACAGAAGAAGTCGATTTTTATCTGGCATAGATACCTCTATATGTGAAGCACAGCTAAATTCAGAAGAAGGAATTTGGCGATGAAAAAAACAATAATAAGGAGACTGAAAATCATGATGAAACTGTTTATGCGCCGCCAGTTCAGGGCCCGGCCGGAAACCGCTTACGACCGGACCGACCCGCTGTCCCACCCGGCCATCCAGCGCATGAGCCAGCGCGAACTGGCCGACCTGCCGTTCAACCGGCGCTGATCGAGTTTGACCGGCTGAAAGGCCGGTCTTTGCGATCCCTCCGGTCGACCGTCCGCAAGGATCGGCCGATTGGCAAGCTGAAACACATCAGAAAACGGCGCCCGGGCGAAAGCCAGGCGCCGTTTCTGGTTTTGTTTGTCGCCTTCTATGCCCGGTTCCCCCGGGACGTCATTCCAGACAAGTGCAGCGCAAGCTGCATGCTGATCTGGAATCCTGTGTGTTGAATTTGTGTCAGATTGGATGCGGGCGGGAGATCGTTGGAATCCTGGTCTTGCGACCGTGT